>Ga0131853_10001138_pt1 | contig 48497 bp, 40 predicted proteins | sample TergutLab28metaG_FD_92764 | JGI IMG/M metagenome (GOLD analysis project Ga0131853, IMG submission 92764) | Labiotermes labralis P1 segment gut microbial communities from Petit-Saut dam, French Guiana - Lab288 P1 (version 2) (version 2) | ecosystem: Host-associated > Arthropoda: Insects >... | reverse complement strand
CTGCCGGCTTGCCGTTCCGGGCAGACACAAGGTCTGCGCCTGCCGGCTTGCCGTTCCGGGCAGACACAAGGTCTGCGCCTGCCGGCTTGCCGTTCCGGGCAGACACAAGGTCTGCGCCTGCCAGCTTGCCGTTCCGGGCAGACACAAGGTCTGCGCCTGCCGGCTTGCCGTTCCGGGCAGACACAAGGTCTGCCCTTGCCAGTTTGCCGTTCCGGGCAGACACAAGGTCTGCGCCTGCCAGTTTGCCGTTCCGGGCAGACACAAGGTCTGCGCCTGCCAGTTTGCCGTTCCGGGCAGACACAAGGTCTGCCCCTACAAATGCTGCACTTGACAAAGAGCGGGGAAGATGTTATTCTATAATAGACCAACGGTCGGTCTAATGCATTTTTAACTACTCCAAAAAGGAGGTTGTACCCATGGCACGCACCATCAACCCCAAGAAAACAATTGACACAATCCTGTCCGTCTCCGAAAAGCTCTTCTTGGAAAAAGGGTACGAAAAAACCACCACCCAAGAAATCGTGAATGAAACAGGCTTATCGAAGGGGACAATCTTCCACCATTTCAAGTCAAAAGAGGATATCTTGGCTGGGGTGTTAGACAAATATAACGACCGTACGGCACAGGATATGCACAGATGGCTGTCTGAAATGGAAACCCTGACAGCCAGAGAAAAAATAGTGGGCTTGTTCAACAGATTTTACGATGAGGCGGAGCGAACCCCACTATCGAAGCTGGCGCTCATATCCCAAAGCCCCCGGCTCATTCTGGAAGATTTAAGAGTATGGGCAAAGAAAATATCCCCCATCATCACGGAACTCATAAAAGAGGGGAATGGGGACGGTTCGATCCAAACAGAGTTCCCGGAAGAGTGCGCACAGCTTTTCAATTTACTGTTTTGCATCTGGTGCGACCCTGTTACCCTGGAATGTAATGCAGCGGGCTTGCACAAACGCTTGCTGTTCATCCAGCACACTATGCGGCTGCTGGGCGTAGATGTTGCAAGCGATGCGTTTATAGAAAAATCTATGAAATTTGCAGAAGGTTTATATCAGACAAAAGGTGAGGAATTATCATGGCAATCTTAAAGAAAAATCGTATGTGGCTGCTCGCTGTTATCTTGGTGAGCTATTTTGTCGTTGGCTTTCCAGACGGCGCGTTTACCGTATCCTGGCTTGGGATCGCAGATGAGATCCGAGGCATGACCACCGCCCACACGGGCTATATTTTGGTGGGCTATTCTGTTACTTATACACTGGCCGGGGTACTCTTATCTCGGCTGAACCGCTTGATGAAACTACAGACAATTTATCTGTGGGGTCTCGTCATCATGGGTGCAGGCTTTATCGGCCTCGCTCTATCTCCGAATTTTACACTGGTACTCGCAACCATAACGGTTTACGGCTTCGGTACGGGTCTGATGGCTTCCAGCATGAACTCCTATATGGCGAAACATTTCACAGCCAGACATAACAACTGGATGCATTGCTTCTGGGGTGCTGGCGCTACATTAAGCCCTATCATCATGGGTCAAATGATGGCAGTGCTAAGCTGGCGCGCAGGCTACTTCGTGATTACAGGTATTTTGGGTATAGTCGCGATTATGCTTCTCATCAGCATGTACAAAAAAGTTTGGATTGATGACGCAGTCGTACAAGAGGAAACAGAACAAGTCACAGAACAGAAACGATACCTGACGAAGAAATGGCATCAAGTGGTAGAGATACTGACATTCTTCTTCCTGGGCGGCACGGACTATACCCTTGTATTTTTCACCGGCGCGGCGCTCATCGCCCGGGGAGATCAAACGGCCTATACCGTGGCCATCTTCTCCGCCGTTTACTATGTTTCCATGACGGCCGGCCGTATGTTCTTCGGCTGGGCGGCAAAGTGGCTGAAAGAAGTTCCCATTGTCCGCATCGGCGCGGCCATCGCCGTAGCAGGGATAGGGGTGCTGTATTTCACCAGTAACGTCTCAGGCATGGCTCTGGCCGGATTCGGTTTAGGCCCTATGCTTCCAACCTTGGTGAGTGATACATCCAATCGCTTTACACCTCGGATTTTATCCAAAATCGTAGGGCTTGAACTGGCGGCTTTCGGCGCTGGGATTGCGGTTTTGTTCTTTATGACCAGCCAGATCATGCACTTTGTTTCCTATGAAGCGCTCTTCCCCTTGGGGCTTGCCTTTGTTGTTCTGGTGTTCCTGTGTAATGAAATTTTAGCCCGCGCGCTGAAATCGAAATAGGTATCAATACGGGAGCGGGCAAATGCGTTGGCATCTGTAGGGGCGCACAGTGTGCGCCCGCGCCCATGCAAACACCATGATTTGCGGGCGAACACTGTTCGCCCCTACATGCCAAATAGAAAGCGTACCCGTCAAAGGGTACGCTTTTTGTTTATTCGGTGTGTTAGTCTCTAAATTCAAAAAACTTATAAATAGGAACTTCTAATAAATCTGACATGCGGAACAAAACGTCCAAAGATACACCGGAATTAGCTAATTCAATATTTCCCATGTGTGATCTGTCAATATCTAAAAGTTCTGCCAATTGTAGTTGTGTATATCCTTTTTCCTTGCGATAATACGCAACATTCAGCCCTAATTTTCTATATTTTTTAATTTGATTGATATCCAAAACAATTCACCTCATGTGAATTATAGGATTTTGTATGCACTTATTAAACCTTGTGTAGTTCATATAATGATGATTGACATTCGTCATTATATGAACTACAATATGTTTTGAGGTGATGACATGGACTTATACAAAGAAATATTAGCCAAAGTGTTGGAACAAAAAGAAATTCACGTGGTATTTCCCGATTTAAACATAAGCGCAAGCGAAATTGTCGAAATGGAATGCTATCGAGCTTTGGGGAAAGTAAAAGCCATCATCGAAGATGATAGCCTCTCAGAATTTATGTGCATAGAAAGAATTGTATGTGTGTTGGAAGAAATCGGCAGCGGCGGTGGTTTTCGGCACGATTTTTGATGTGGGCAAAATAGTCAAGAATGCTTGCCCTCACCCCTATCACATGGTAAAATAATGGTGAGGGGAGGTGAGAACATGGAAAGTCAAAAACAATTGAACTATGATTTGGCTATGGCCTTTGCCGCTGGCAGACTTGCGAAACGTGCGGCAAAAGAAGTGCAAGCACAAGCAGACCTTGCAGAATGTTCCGCCGAGGAAATGGAACTGGAAATGCTTCGAGAAGACTTTTTCAACGCCTATGAATATTACCGCGCACAATCACCGCCTGAGGGAATAAGCTTCCCATTGGCATAAGCCCTAACTTCAAGCCAATAAAAGTCCCTGCAACGGTATCGTTGCAGGGACTTTTTTGTAGTCAATAAAGAGGACTAGTCGGGAGCGGCCAAATGCGTTGACATCTGTAGGGGCGCACAGTGTGCGCCCGCGCCCATGCAAGCACCATGTGATTTGCGGGCGAACAATGTTCGCCCCTACAAGTGAAATCAACGCCAGTTGTCAACTGCCGGCTAGTCAGCTTCGATTTCCTCCACAATTTCTACCTCGACTTCCTCTTCAGGATCAGCTTCAACCTCTACATCCACTTCGACCTTGTCCGCGTCGTCCGCGACTTCAACGACCTCGACTTCCTCTACCGCCTCGGCCTCGTCTTCGGCTTCAGCCGCAAGTTCCACAGCGTCTGTCACGGCTTCGATGGCCTCCGCGTCTGCTGCAACGCCCATATCCGCCAGAGCCTTGGCTCTCGCAGTGGCATAGAATCCGGCATAGGTCGTGTACATGTAAGGGCCGACGTATACAACAAACAAAATGCCAAATGTCAGTACGGAGAGCGCCAACCAGCCGATGAAGCTGAGCATGAGGACAAAGAGTTCCCCCTTGCGCCCCGCCATCATTTGCTTGGAGAGTTTGAGCGCCCCCCGTGCGGTGACATCAGGGCAGTCGGCGAGGATGTAAGGGGTCATGAAGTAGGAGAGGGATTTGATGAATACAGGGATCAGAGCCGCGAGGTGGACAGGGCCAAGGATCACCAGCACCAAGAGCCGTTTGCCTCTGCCGAAGCGGCGCATGAGAAATACGGCCAGGATGACGATGGGAATAGAGATCAGCGCCCAAAGCACGATCCAAAGTACCATCCACAGCATACCGCCCAGCTTCCGCCCCGAACGGACTTTCAGGTCAGTGTAGAGGGCTTTGATGCGGGCGGGTTCTCCCCGATAGATCTTGATGTACTCACCCAAGACGTTGACTGCGATGACCAGCAGTGCCAGAATCCCGACCCAATAGAGCAAAACGAAGGGAATCCGACCAAGCCAACGCGCTACAATGCCGAGCAGAATGCCCAGCGCCCAGACCTTGATGCAAAGCAAGAGCATGATCAAAATCGCCGTTGATCGCTGAGACCCCATGGCCTCTTTGGCTAAGCGTTTGAGTTCTTGTCTTGTTTTCATAGTGAAGCCCTCCTTTTCATCTGTATATATACAATTAAGCATATGAATGTTAAAATACTATTAATTTAACCATTTATTTACAAAATGTTCGCAAATTTTCTGTTAGTTTTCAATATAATTATGCCAAAGAGAACGATGCTAGCATTGGAAGGAGTGTGAATTGCTATGATGAAAGATCAACATAGATGGCGCAAGGAAATCAGTGACATTGCATTCACCTTTACCGACAGGGGCAGCCAAGGGAAAGTGTTCTGGCAAGGCAGAAAAGAATTGCGGCTCTTAGCCGGTGCAAAGCTGACCCCTGATCCGCAACTGAACAAGGATGGTTCGTTAAATTATTCAGCAAAATTTGCGAAATCTCTCCGAGCGGATCACGCGGATAAAATTGTGGATGGTGTCACCACGGAAGACATCATCTTCCCCTCGCCCAATGAGCTGGGCATTTTCCTGCGCTTTGGCGGGGAGAATACGTGGGTTAGTCTAAAAGACGAGAATGGGAAGAGTTTGCATGAATGGAGTAGGGTTGAGTGATGTAATGGAGCAACACCAATTTATAATCGACGCAGAGACCAAAGCCTCCTTTTCCAAAGGAGGTGGTAGGCGCAGCCTGTCGGAGGATTGGTACGACCACCCCGGCACGACCTGCCACCCCTCCAAGGGCGACCACCCCGGCACGACCTGCCACCCCTCCAAGGGCGACCACCCCGGCACTTCGTGCCACCCCTCCATGGAGGGGAATTTGGATGTACCGCGCCCTTAATTCCCCTCCTTGGAGGGGTGGCAAGCGAAGCTTGACGGGGTGGTTTCACTGCCCCTGCAAAGGGCAATCCTCAGTCAGCTACGCTGACAGTTCCTTTACACCACAGGCACTCCTTCCGCCGAGCCAATCGCTTCGCTCTTGGGGCGTCAGTTGCGAAAGGAGCTTAGGGACTATCTAAACAAAAAGCAAGCAAGATGATAACTTCATCTTGCTTGCCTTTTTGTGATACGCTATGATCTAAGCTTAGCCCACGATCACCTGCTGTGTTTCCTTGTCAAACAGGTGGAGCTTGTTGCAATCCACTGCGATTTGCATTTCTTCGCCCGTTTCCACTTTGGTATGGGGCGGTACTTTGGCGATGATACTGTCCTCGCCATGTTTGGCATATACGTAAATCTCAGAGCCCATTAGCTCGGCAAGCTCTACGTTGACAGTGATCACGCCTGTGGTTGGCTGATCCATATACACAGGCTCTAAATGCAGATTCTCTGGCCGTATGCCTACGACCACAGACTTCTCTTCATAAGAGGCGATCTGCTCATGAGAAAACCGGCTGGGCAAAAGAGGTAAATCTGAATCGCCCACACGGACGACATATTGATCCCCCGCTTTTTTCACCACGCCATCCATGAAGTTCATAGGCGGCGTGCCGATGAAGCCGGCCACAAACAGGTTGCGGGGATGGTCATAGAGATTCTGCGGTGTGTCTACCTGCTGGATGAAACCGTCATGCATGACCACAATGCGGTCGCCCATGGTCATGGCTTCGACTTGGTCATGGGTCACGTAGATAAAGGTTGTTTCCAGCTTTTTATGTAGCTTGGTCAGTTCCGTCCGCATGGATGTGCGGAGCTTTGCGTCCAGGTTAGACAGCGGCTCATCCAAGAGGAATACAGCAGGATTCCGCACCATGGCGCGACCTAGGGCGACACGCTGCCGCTGACCGCCGGAGAGGGCTTTTGGCTTACGCTGGAGCAGGTGCTCGATATCCAGAATCTTCGCTGCCTCCATGACCTTACGATCGATCTCATCCTTAGGCTCTTTGCGCAGCTTCAGGGCAAAGGCCATGTTCTTGTACACGGACATGTGGGGATAGAGGGCATAGTTTTGAAACACCATGGCGATGTCCCGATTTTTGGGCTCTACGTCGTTGACCAGCTTGTCACCGATGTAGAGTTCGCCTTTTGTAATCTCTTCCAAGCCTGCAATCATGCGCAGGGTGGTAGATTTTCCGCAGCCGGAGGGCCCAACCAGGATGATGAACTCCTTGTCTTCGATTTCCAAATTGAAATCGTTAACCGCTGTCACATCTCCGGGGTATACCTTGTAAATGTTCTGTAATGAAATGCCTGCCATAGAAATTGTCTCCTTTTCGTAAAATGGCGTCCTAGTTTTTCATGCCTGTCATGACAATGCCTTCAATCAGATACTTCTGGCCGAAGATATAGATGAGGAGGCCGGGGATGATTGAGAGGACGGTTGCTACCATGGTTAAGTGCCATTCTGTGCCGTAAGAGCCTGAGAATACGCGAAGTCCCATTGCCATTGTGTGCAGACTTTCGTCGTGCAGATAGATCATTTGGGTAAGCAGATCATTCCATATGAGCATAAAGATAAATATGCCAACAACCATAATGGCAGGTTTCATGGACGGGAGCAGGATCTGTACTAAAATACGTAATCTGCCCGCTCCGTCGATCATGGCCGCTTCGTCTAGCTCTTTCGGAAGCGTTAGGAAGAATTGGCGCAAGAGGAAAATGTTAAATGCGCCGCCGCCGCAGATCCATGGGATAATGAGCGGCCAGAAAGTGTTGCTGAAGCCGAAGAAGTTTGTAAACATGATAAACAGTGGGATCAGGGTTACAACAGGCGGCAGAAGCATAGATGCGATGCAAAGCCCGAACATGAATTTCTTACCCCTGAACCTGAGCCGCGCAAACGAATAGGCGCACAGGATAGCGGTGCCAGTGCCCAGTAAAACTGCCGGAACTGCGATAATAAAGGTGTTACGCAGATAGAGGAAGTAATGGAAGCGTTCCAAAGCCCTTGGGAAATTGGAAAAAACCCAACTCGTCGGTAAAAGGCGCATGGAGGGGACTTCATGCAGGTACATGAGGGATGAGCGTATGATCCACCAAAGCGGGAAGAGGGCGATTAAGGACATCACCATCAAGATGCTGAATGTAACGATTATGGATGTTTTCCTGTTGTTTAAAAATACACCGACCAGATGCGCAATCGGGAGACAAACAAGGGGTAGAAAGGCGAGGAAAACCTCATGGCCAAGGGTGTTTACAGCTAAGATGATTAATAAGGCGATGCCTAGAAAGCTAATGATTCCAAAAACGCCTAACAAATGCATTTTCTTGGTTTTTGCACTGTAAACAAAACCCAAAACACCGGTGACACCAAGAATGGCGGACAGTAGGATCAAGTACATAAAAAACACAGAGACCGTGCGTCCGTCCGGTAGAAACTCGGCAAGCTCCACATCCGCAAAGGCTTCTGACGGCACCATAGAGTCGATTGCGCTGCGCAAATTCGTATAAGCCGTATTGATTTGCTCCTGGGTGGAAGCTCTGTCGTTTAGAACAGTCCTGGCATCAACAAGGCTCTCTTGCAGGTTCTCCCATGATTCGCTCGTCCACATGGGTACGCCATCCTGGTTTGCGTTGATGGTTCTCGCCTCGGTAATTGTATTATCTAAGTAGAATGTGTCAGGAAGCCCTATGCCCAGTAGGCCCAAAATGCCGAAAACAAGACTGATGATTGCAGCGAGCATAAAGAGCAAGCCTACAATTTTCAAAACCTGTTTGCCGCGAGCAGGAATGGTTCGTACCGGCTCGGCTGGGGTTGCTGCTGAAAGCGCCTTACTCATGCCGGACCACCTCCTTCATAAAATAGCCAGCTTTTTGAAGTTGCAAATAAAATAGCTGTGAATATACCAACCAGTACAAACAGCCCAACGGATACCGCACCGGCACGTCCTAAGAAGCCGCCGCTAAATGCGGTCATGTACCATTCAAATGCCACGAATCTAAATTCCTGGGGTATGACTGTAGCCCCGGATTGGCCGCCGCCGGCTAACATGAGTGACGGCACGACAACTTGCATGTGGGTGATCAGGCTCATCAGCATATTATAGAAAATAATCGGAGACATACATGGTATGGTTATTTTCCAAAAGCGATGCCAAGCGTTTGCCCCGTCTATTTCAGCCGATTCCAGATATGTACGTGGGACGTTGGAAAGTCCTGCCATTTTAATCACGATAATGTTCCCGCTTGCCCAGACAGCGATGAGTGCGATTGCAGGAATAATGGTTGCGTTATCCAAAAGGAAGTGTACGCGGTCGCCGCCAAACATGTTGATGATGTTGTTGATCACGCCATTATGGGAATAGAGAAGTCTGAAAACCAGCATCGTGCTTACAACAGGGATGATAAAAGGTAAGTAAAACACGGTTCTGAAGAATGTTCTGCCCGGTATCTTGCGGTTGAGCAAAAGGGCTACAACCATAGAATATATCATACTCAAGGCAACGGCCAGAAACGCATAGATAATGGTCACCCGAACGGAATCCCAAAAGGTTGAACCCGGTGAAAACAGATTGATAATATTTGTAAGCCCCGTAAATTCCGGTGCAAATGGGAGTTGCCAGTCAAACAGGGAAATCCCAAATACCGCCGCAAGGGGGATATATGTCATAAAGGAGAGCCCTAAAAATGCGGGTATCAAAAATAACTTTGCTGTCCTTGCTTCTTGTCTGGCAGCCTTTCCCGGCCGATCATCCAGTTTTGCAGATCCGCTCAGAAGCAGCATTGTTGGGGCAAAGGAGAGTATCGGAAACCACATAAAATTGAAACCATTGAAAAAGAATAAGGCAAAAATCGTGATCGGAATAACGAGCCATAAATCTATTTTCCCCAAAAGACCTAAAAATCCGCCTCTTTCTGGAATTTTTCCGAAGAGGATTGCCATGCAAGCGACTACAAGCCGAAACGCGGCAAAGATAAACAGGAAATAAAAGAAAAACGGCATAAATCGTTCCGGCATCGCATAATTCCGAATCGAGTTTAAGAACACAAAGCCTCTCGGCATAAAGCCTTCCATCAATCCAGCACCGCTTACGCCAACTACAGCGATCAAAACGGTAAGAGCGGAAAACAGGACATACAACACACCCACCGGCCTTAAAATTCCAATCCCTTTGGGCGTATCTGTTGCGGTTTTTGTTTGCATTTTGGTATCCGGCGCGCCCATATACACACACACCTTTCTTTTTGGTTTTTTATATATAATCAACCCACTTCTCAAGTGGTTTGACCCATACTATACTTTTTGCAAATTACAGTCAAGAATAATAATCTGCGCCCGCCCGAAAATTCGCGCGGGCGCAGATGTGTTACGTTGGGCTTTATCCGGAATCAGAAGCTTGCCAGCGCTTTTATGCGCCGATTGCGTCTAAGAAGATGGGTCTTGCTGCATCTAATGCTTCTTGTGCAGTTTGATCACCTGACCAGACAGGGGCTAGTGCGGTCGCGAGGGCAGGTAGGAATGCATCGAAACCAGGTACCCAATGCCAAGCAGCGGACACTGCGTTGTTAAGGGAATATTCGATAACTGCGCTTTGGAAATCTTCGAAAGGCGGGTGATTGTCATTGTCTGCCCACTCGCGTTGCAGGGCTTCGTCTCTATACCAGCTCTCATAACGCGGCAACCAGATACCGCCTTCAATGAGTGCCCAGTTGTTCTCGGTCGCTGCGAACCAGGCAAGGAATTCCGCTGCGGCTTCAGGATGAGCTGAGCCTTCGTACTGAACGGCAAGACCTGCTGTAGCAATTGTGACGGGTCTTCCCATGCTCGGCAGAACGCCTACGCTGTAGTTGAGACCGTGATCATTCGCTGCGCCGCTCAGCCAAACGCCGATTGACCATGTACCGTTTACAACCATGGCTACATTATACTCAAGGAACAATGCATCCACGTTGTCGCCGCCAAAGGAACCCCAACGAGGCATGACGCCATAGACAAGGTAGAGGTCGGCAATTCTTTGGATCGCTTCTGCTGATTCAGGCTCGTTAATGATAACGTTTCTCCAATCGTTGGGATCCATGAATCCGCCGCCGTTTGAAAGTGTCCATGCTTCCAATTGGAATACGGCAGGCTCGAGGTAAATGCCGTACTGCTCGATATTATTACGGTCAAAGTTGGGGCTGTGTGCATTATTTCCGTTTGCATCGATGGTTAGAGTTCTTGCTACATCGACAAACTCATCCCAGCTCCATGCGTCTGCGGCTGTTTTTGGTGCGTAGGGAACGCCTGCGGCATCAAATGCATCTCTGTCATAATAGAGTGCAAGCTGTACAACACAGGATGAATACGCTACAACCTCGCCTTCCCAACGGAAAGAAATAACATCCCGTGGTTGCTCACCGGTAAATTGTGGTGCTTGGATGAATCCGGCTCTCGCCCAGTTGATGGCCATTTCCTCTGTCATAAATCCGGTGTCCGGAAGTTCGCCGGCTGCTGCCAGTGTGGTGAGAAGCGCTGTGATTTCGTCACGGTCTACCGGCCATGGTTCAACGATGATGTGCGGATGTGTTTCGTGGAATCTGTTGAGCGTGTTTGTGACGTTTTCGATTTCTGTTTCGTCACCCCAGAACATATAGGTGATCGTCACGGGTTCAACACCGTCGCCGGTGCCGGTATCTGGTGGAGCTGGCGTGTCTACTGGTGCAGGTGTGTCTTGCGTCTCTTGGGTGTCTCCACCGCTGCCGCAAGCTACCAGACCGACTACTAAGATAAGTGCGAGTAACAATGCTAGAATCCTTTTCATTTTCTTTCCTCCATTATTTTTATATTGGCACAGCCATTTTCGGCTGAATACCCCTTTATAAGGACGGTCAATCCGTCGTAGTGGGGATGTAAACCCGCATCTCGTTCTCGCCCCGATTTGCCCACAAAAAGTATGGAATCAAGGTGAGTTCCTCCGGCACGAGCTTTGGCTTCTCCTCGGAATACAATGCATCCCCTGTCTGCTGATAACGATACGCCGGTGCGTGGAGCGCTACGACATCAGGTAAAAGCCCGTCCGGCGGTGCGGCGGCTGTAATGGGGGCGTCCGCCGGTAAACGGAATGCGCCTAGATGTGCGCCGTTGTCCACCTCTTCCATGCAGTACACAAGAGGCCCGCGCATAATGGCGGTGTTCCCGATGTTGTGCTGTACTTCATTTGTGCAATAGAGGCGTTTCGGCTGCATATCAAACTGGATGGCCACAGTGTCCTTGTTCCAGTCCCGCTCTAAGACCAGGTAGCCCTGCTCCAGTTGGGGCTCAATTGCTTCCCCATTGATGGTAAGGCTTGTGATTTGCGCATGTTGCGGGTTGCGCAAATAAAGCTTAAACTGTCCGCCGCTTACTGTAAGGGTGGCGTCACTGCCGTAGGGATAATCAGTGCAAACCTCTACACTGCGCCCGCCATCTTTGGCTGAACCTGCGCAATATAGGTTCACATATAAGGCATCCTCTGCCGCGCCGTATGCATAGAGACCAAGCCCCATCACAGTCCGCGCAATATTAGAGGGACAGCAAGCACAGTCAAACCATTTTTGCCGTACAGGCTTGACATGGTTGAAGTTCGGATTCACCCGAATGCGCGCCGGCTCGACATGCAGGGGATTGACGTAGAAAAACTCCGTGCCGGAGATGGATACCCCGGATAGGACGGAATTATAAAGCGCCAGCTCCATGGTGTCCGCATACTGTGCGTCTAAGTGCATGGCGTTCATTCTGCGGCAGAACATCATGAGCCCTACAGAGGCACAGGTTTCGCCGTAAATCAGGTCATTGGGTAGGTCATACGCCCCGGAAAACCGCTCGCCCCATGCGACTGAGCCGATCGCGCCGGTCACATACATTTGCTTTGTGGTGATGTCTTCATACAGGGCATCCAATGCCGCAAGCAATGCCCCATCATTTAATTCCGCCGCCAAGTCCGCCATGGCGCTGTACATGTACACCGCCCGCACGGAGTGTCCCGCAGCCACACGCTGCTCCGCAGGCGGGATATGGGATTGGGAATAGTCCCAGTCAAGTGGCGTAATCTCGGGGAAGATTTCCTTATATGCAGGCTTTTTGTCTTCCAGCTCAAAGTAGTGAGGTTGTTGTCCCCGCTGCTTGATGAAATATGCCGCCAAGGTCAGGTATCGTGTTTCACCTGTGGTTTCGTACAGTCTGAACAAAGCAAGCTCAATTTCTTGGTGGCCGGGATATCCGTCTAACTTGCCGTCTTCTAAGCCGAATACACGGTCAATATAATCGGCAAAGCGGCAGGCAATATCCAAAACTTTGCGCTTGCCTGTTGCATCATAATACGCAACGGCGGCCTCGATTAGGTGTCCCGCACAGTAGAGCTCGTGCCCTTGTTGTAAATTTGTCCACCGGCTGTCCGGCTCTTTGACGGTGTAGTAGGTATTTATGTATCCGTCCGTTCCCTGTGCCGCCCCGATGAGATCAATCGCCTCATCCGCCAGCCGCTCTAGTTCAGGGTCTGGATGTGCCGCCAATGTGTAGGCGACAGATTCCAGCCATTTATAAAGATCACTGTCTTGAAAACACATCCCATAAAACGCGCCCTGCCGTTTGCCTGCTGCAATCTCAAAGTTCTTGATACAGTGACTGCGCGCCGCATCTGCGACACGGTCGTTGAGGACTTCCCACTGATAGGGGAGGACTTTCTCTCGAATTTGCGCTATATACCGGCTCCAAAATGAACCGTTGATGACAACATCTTTTAAGTGAAGAGGTCTGATTCTGTTAGTTTTCACGTTTTTTCAGCCTTTCTAATCGTTTTTCTAGTGGTGAAAATTTTTTGACGAACTATATTATGCAATGAGACAGGGCTTGCAGAGGGTTATAATAAAATCAATTAACACAAAATCTAATCGTTTAGATTTTGCTTCAAATAAAACTGCGACTTTGTCACAGGAAAATTATTTCTATTCACACTCTACTATCTTTGTTGCCCAATTATATATCGGGCTTTTTTGCTTTGTCAATATTTTTTTGCGGCTTCTTCCGAAATAACGCAAAGTTATTATATATTCTCTAAAACATAAAGGCGATATTTAGTTGAAATGCTGGTTTTAAATTGTCTTCGAGAATGGGAAATGGCGCTGATCTTATGTAGGGGCGAACTGTGTTCGCCCGCCAAATTGTGACCACTGGGGGCGAACACAGTTCGCCCCTACAAGGCTGCGCCAATGTATTTGTCCACCTTGTTTAAAAGATATCCTCCGGCCTGGCATCCGGCCGCTGTAGGAGCGCCCAAGGCCGATTTGGCACGAGTTGTACCCATTTTTCATGGACACCGTCCGCTTTCCGCACATAGGTGTGAGAATTTGAGGCCTCCTGAATATACAGAAAATACCAAGCGTCCGGATTTGCGTTGTCAGGCCAGATGTGCATACCGTCTAAGAGATCCTCCAGCCCCTCAGGCAAGCGGTCTAACATCCGATTGATAACAGCCGCCGTTTCCCCGCGGCTTATGGGGTCATCGGGTAAAAACTGCCCGCCTAACCCTGCCGGCCCATAGATCCAACCGGCATCAGCCACGGCGTTGATGGCAGCTCTTGCCCAGTGATTGCCAATGTCCGAAAACAGGTCTGCACCCGTATATGCTATGCCCGTAAATCGAGCGACTACAGTAGCAAGTTCCCCCCGCGTCATGGTTTGGTTGGGTGCAAAGTGGCCGCTGGGCAGCCCGGTGAAAAGGCCGGCATTACTCGTGGTGGACACGGCGTTATTGAACCAGTTATAGAGCGCCACATCCGGGTGAGGGTTGGTCTGCATCCATAACAACCCGCGCTGCTCGTCTGAGAGAATGCGGAGGAAAATCGAAGCCACTTCCGCACGGGTGATATCACTGGGAGGACGAATCAATCCGTTTGGATATCCAATGAGAAAGGCATGGTGGATGTCATACTCCGGGGGCTCTAGGGTGGGCGTCCAACTGGCATATAGGGACAGATTCGCCGCAAGGGGAAAATGGAAGTCGTAGGGGAGTGAGCCCTCCGGGTCAAGATACCAACCCTGAAAGACAAAGCCGCTCCGCACCGGGTCAGCCGGATGGGGTACGGGCGCGCCATACACCATCGTCTCTTGCAGGTAGATGGGCTCTTCCCGATTGTAGTTCCAATAGAAAGTCACAAGACGATGCGTGTCCGCATATTGGGCGGTAAATACTGTGTCGTCTGCGATAGGGAGCGCACGGACTTCCGCGTCTGTCAGCAGTGTAGGATATCCATCCCGCACCCAGCCTGTGAACCCAAAACCTGTTGCTGCCGTCACCGTCGGCACATTTTGCAGATGGAACGGAAAGGGGGCAGTATCTACCGGGATCGTCTCCGCCCGTACATCGGGTGCGCCCGGTGGATGAAAGCTACCTCGGGCATCTGTCTGATAGGTGATGGTGAGTTCAGTCACCCGTGGCTCATAGATGAAATTGATGTCAAAGTTATTGATGGGGTGGTGAAAGAGCGTCGCAGATGTGGTTGCTATCCGATTGTCGATTGCGGCGGTGTCAGGCGGTCGGAATGCGCCAGTCCCCGCCCGATTGCCGGAAAAGACCGCCTCGGGTGCTATGGCAATCCGGGGGTAGGCAGTTGCTGACAGAACCGGGCGATAGACTTCACCCTGGGCAAACAGACCGCCGCCCCCGCCAAGGGCTGTGTTGTCACGGATGACACCGCCATGCATATTAAAGTGAGCGTCAACCGCCAGCAAGCCCCGCCGTACGCCGCCGCCGTTACGTTCTGCGTGATTATTCCGTATAAGGCCGCCGTGCATGTTGAAAGTGCCGCTCTGGATATTTACGCCGCCCCCGCCAAAGTTTACGCCTGCGCCCAGAGCGGTGTTTTCATAGATGTCACCGTCTTCCATGATGAAGTGTGAGCCAGTCCCCACCACGTTCACACCGCCGCCGCTATTCCCGGCATCATTCCCGGCAAGGTCTCCATCTCTCATGGTAAAAGAGCTCTGACCAAACACATGGACGCCGCCCCCCAGGAGTGTAGCCCCATTGGAACTGATCAGACCGCCCTCTAGTTCAAATCTGCTATTTAAGCCTAGTACATTCACGCCACCGCCGTTGTTTGCGCTATTATCGTAAATCGTCCCGCCAGTCATGGTAAAGCGAGAAGCCCCTTGCACGCTTACCCCGCCACCATCGGCTGTTACTCTATTCCCTTGAATCATGCCTCCCTGCATATCCGCTATGGTGCTTGGTCCAGTTGTAAATACCCCACCGCCGCCGATTGCACGATTATCGCAGATGTTCCCGTCTAACATGGTAAATCGAGAACCAACCACATGAACACCGCCGCCGCTACTAGTTGCCGCATTGGCCTCGATGTCTCCGCTATTTATAATAAAAGTACTGCCGCCTGTAACACTCACACCACCGCCGTTTTCAGTGGATACATTATCGCGGAGCATTCCGCCAGTCATGGTAAAGACGGCGTTCGTGCCCACCATAAACACACCGCCCCCTTGGCTGGAGCGATTGTTTGCAATCACACTGCCCGCTTCCATATGCAGTTGTTGAGCAAGAGGCGCAACACTGAACGCAACCCCGCCATGGTTTCCGGCGATGTTAGCTTGATTACCGCTCAGGATGACGTTCTGTAGCGTCAATACACCCTGGTGGATGAGGAAATGCCGCTGATCCACAGTCTCCTGATAAAGCGTAAACGGCCCGCCAGCGCCACTGGTGAGGGTAATATTGCGCCCCTCCATAATCGGGACGGCATCACTGCCCGCCGCGGGAATGTCCTGTGTCAGTTCGACAGTCACCGAGCTACCGGGCGCTGTCCCCTCGATCGCTGCCAATAGGTCATCCCAAGTGGACACTTGTATGATTGTCATAGGCATAAGGATCGCCGGCTCCATCGGCACAGCCAAGCCGGGCGTTACCCCTAATAATAGGATAAGAACCAAACATATTGCCAAACATGCACTCCGTTTCATAAATCGGTACTCCTTTTCTTAAGCCATTGCATGGTGGCAGATAGTATTTGCACAAATCTGGCAGGCGATTCATCCGAAGGCTTATCATGGTATGGGCAGATTAAGAAAACAGATACGTACGCCCACAGGCGGCGGGTGTTTTCCTTCTGCACAGCTGATTTATACTAGATGCAGAGCCCATTGTAGGGGCGATTATCAATCGCCCGTGGTTTCAGCGTTGTCGGCAGCAAGGGCGTAAAGAGCGCGGGCGATTGATAATCGCCCCTACAGGTGCATCTTCCCCTAACGAAACACAAAGCCCACGCCAGAATATCTCCGGCGTGGGCTTACTATATTGTTGTGATTATGCTTGATTAGAGCGGGAACAGCCCCACCAAGTACAAGACATTGAGCAACAAGCCCGTTACGATAGCCGCAACTGGGCCGATGGCCATTCGCATGATTCTACGTCCGGTTAGTTCGTTGATGAAATAGATCATCGCGCCAATGAAGAAGCCGGTATAGCCGCCCATGTGGATGACAGCGTTGATCGAACCGATGAGTAGCGCAAATTCCATAACTGTAATCATAGAACTGCGAATGCTGTCAGATGCCGCACGGATTGACGGGAATTTGCCAAGACCCCGGCCGATGACGTTTAGGAGCATGATCTCCACCAGGATCACAACCGCACCGCCCACTAAGGCGATCAGCGGATGTGGCGCAAGGTAGCCGACCACATATACAAAGGTAAGCCCGGCCACACCGTAAACACCTGTTGTGATGGCTGTCGTGGCGATCAGCGGGATAAACCCGAGACCCCGCATGAACTCAGCCATAGCCGCTTGGTTCACCAAAGTAGTACGCGCAGCGCCCTCTACGGCATAGGCCTCAGCCAATACGAAGATAGAAACCTCAGAGCCTGCAAAGATGCCAATGTTGGCAGCAACAGCGATGAGACCGCCGATAATCATAAGCCACGGTGCGTTCTTACGGATGCGGGCAGTCCGTTCTGTGAGAACGTTTGTATCGTCAGATGTTTTCTCCGGCTTGTTCTTTCTGTCATTGATAACAGCAAAGATGACCAGGAGAAGTACACCCACGAAGACTTGGATAGATTCGGGGAAGATAGGAGTGAACACAACCACCAACTGTCTAACAAGTAAGGTGATACCAGTCGCGATTGCGCCTTTTTTCCAGCCGAATTGCATGAAGATGGCAACAAGGGGGAAGAGGGCGAAACCGGCTACCACAGGGTCACTCAATGTGCCCATTGCGCCGATCAAGTCCACAGGGAAGCCTGTGAGGACAGTGTTGAGCGCGGACAGACTGGTGAGCACCAAAGCCCCCCAAGCGCCGCCCAAGATAGGTGCGATCCATCTTCTGGGTGAAATGATACCGATAATGTCAGTGGACAAGAAGAGCAGCCATGGGTTTAAGATTCCCGTTGAAAGTGTAAAGGAGATCCCCACTGAGGCAATAAAGCCCACTGACAGGCCGAATGCGACTGAGCCCAGCTCAGGGCGTCTCATTCTGCCCTCTAAAAATTCAGGAATAACAGGTCTTAATCCATCGTGGAACACCGCGGCTCCTGCATGAGCGGCCCAAGCAGTTCCGGCACAAAGGACAACGATTACGATCATGTGTAACACATCCATGTACATTAACCTCCATTCGTTTCTAAGAGCGCTTGTATTAAGACGGGAACAGTTTCATCAATCCCATCATGTGCCATTCCGAACACAATTTTGCCGGCTGTGATATGTTTCTTTATATCGTCCAGCTTTGCTTTTTGCCCGTTTTTTGCGACAGTACAACACTTGGAATACCCAACCATCCCGATTAGAATAGAGATGGCAGCACCGCCTCCGCTTTCGCAAGCGCCGAAGTAGTAATCTACCTCACCATTTTTCAGCATAGGAACTGCGGCAATGTCTGTCGTGATGATAGTCTCCGCTTCCGGCAAGGCCCGCTTTATGGCATCTTCCATGACATTTTTCTTCATACCCCCAATGGCAATTTTCATACGCACAACACCCCCTTTTTGTAGTTAATGGTTATTCGCAGACAGTTAGCACGGTACAGATATGCAAAAAGAAAAATTTTCTTTCTTTTTCAGATATTGTATTTGTTATCTGTGATTCAATTTCCTCCACAAGTTCACTTGCCAGCGCAAACTGCGGCGAATCCTTCACATCTTCAAACACGCTATCACGCAAAGGCGAGATTTCCTCCCCGCTTTGATTCCGCTTGAAAGCGGCTGCAATATGGGTAATCATTATGCCGCCGTTTTCTTCTGTTAATGCAATATTGCAACGATCTTTGAAAATTGCCACGATTTTACAAAGGTCGTCATAGTCCTCTTTTGTCGAAAAACCGCATTCAAACAAGAGGTCAATTCGGGTCATGATATCCAAGGAAGGCAGCCCCTTTCTTAAAATACATTTTTTTGTATATTCAAAGCAAAAAATAAACATTTTCTCCATGATAAATCAAAAAAAGGATCTTGTCAATGGATTTAAAATAAATATTTAAATGAGAAAAAGCCCTATTGACAAACGATTTCCTCTGGTTTATAGTACTTATGTATGCGAGAACTTTATTTTTGCCCTTAAAATACAAAAAAATGTATTTACAAAAAGAGGAGAAAACAGCATGAATCAATTAGAGGGGATCACCTATAGTCATGAGCATACAAGGATTGATTTATCCGCGGTCAAAAAAACCGACGATACAAATATAGATTGCTTTGAAGAAACGATTTTGGCGTATAAAGAACTCCGTGAAAAGGGTGTTCGGCATATCGTGGATGCAACCGTCCTTGGCATGAAGCGAGACCCGCTGTATGTCCAAAAAGTGGCGGAAGCATCCGGGATTACCATCATACAAGCGACTGGCTTTTATATAGAAGAATTTTTACCGCCCATGGTAGAGGCGTGTTCGATTGAAGAATTGGCTGATTTTATGATAAAGGAAATCCGGGATGGCATAGAAGACAGCGGCATCAAGGCGGGCTTCATTGGTGAAATTGGCTCAAGTGAAAACAGATTCACAGATGGCGAACGCAAAGTTTTTGCAGCGGCGGTGCTGGCGCAACAGAAAACAGGCGTGCCAATTATGACCCACACAAGTCTGGGGACATTCGGCCATGAGCAGATAGAACTGTTACGTGCGCTGGGCGCAGATTTATCAAAAGTGGTAATCGGCCATGCAGACTTGAGCGGGGATGCGGTGTATGTGCTGCATATGCTGCGGCAAGGTGTGTATGTGGCCTTTGATACCATAGGCAAGGAAAACTATTTGCCGGACATCACCCGTGTGGAGATGCTCAAAGCCATTGAAGAAGCGGGCTTTACAGACAAGGTGTTGTTGTCTATGGACATCACCAGAAAGTCAAACATGGCGCACAAGGGCGGCATTGGGTATTCGTACTTGCTGGATGTCTTTGTTCCCCTCATGCAAGAAAAGGGCATATCAGGGGCATTTATTCAAAACATGCTTGTCACAAATCCGAGAGAGTTTTTTGGAGAGATATTAAAATGAGCGAAACATTTCTGACGAAAAAAGGGCTTGCCATTCGCTACTTGGCCTCTGACTTAATCCAGATGAAGCAGGGGGATCGCCTGCCTGTAATCAGTGAGTATCAGGAGAAATTCAAGGCCTCAAGAGGGACGATTCAAAACGGTCTAAATTTCTTAAAAGAAAGACGCGCCATCGTCTGCGAGAACCGCGGACAATTGGGGACATTTCTGGTAGATATTGACTATAACATCCTACAAACATACGCCATTTCAGGCCCGGTGCCGGGGACAATGCCCTTGCCGTATTCCAAGCGTTACGAGGGTCTTGCCACAGGACTATATGCTGCCTTTGAAAAGCAGGATATGCGCCTGAATCTGGCATATGTGCGAGGTGCGAAAGAACGGGTTCGTCTGGTTTGTACAGACGCGTACCGCTTTGCGATTGTATCCCGCTTTGCGGCAAAAGAGGCCATCTCAGCGGGAGAGCCGGTGCAAGTGGCAGTTGATTTTGGAAACCATACCTATCTATCCCAACACGTCTTGCTCTTTGCTGATCCTGAAAAGAAGCAAATAGAGAACGGCATGAAAATTGGGATAGACTATAGCTCTCATGACCAATACTCTCTCATACAGCGCTTGACTTCCGGCTTACAGCTTGAGCTTGTGGAAATGCCGGCCTATCAGTTGCTGCAAGCTCTCCAAACAGGAAAAGTGGAGGCAGGTGTCTGGAACTATGATGAAATCGTAGACAAGGGATATCAGGGGCTCAACTATGTGTTCTTAGACGCGGTACAAGAACAATCCGATATGAGCGCCGCGGTCATGATTTGTAAACGGGAAGATGCCGAGATGATGGCGATTATAGAGAACAGCGCCTTGCAAAACGAAGTGTTAGAAGTGCAAAGCCAAGTACTATCCGGCGAAAAGACGCCGCATTATTAAAATCCTCACCGCAATAGAAGAGAGGGGAGACGTGCATGTTTCTCGATGTAACACGAAGAAGAAATCCAAAGCTGATTGCAGCTTCTAAATATCTCCACCAGTCCGGTCAAATTTTGCCGGACACCTATGTGTTGGACTTAGATGTAATTGCAGAAAATGCAGGACTGCTCAAGCAGTGCGCCGACCAAGCGGGCATTGCCTTGTTTTATATGACGAAACAAATTGGCCGCAATCCCCTTGCGGCGGAATGTATCCGAGGGGCGGGGATTGACAAGGCGGTCGTGGTGGATTATAAAGAGGCGCGCCTCATGATGGAACATGGCTTGCCCATTGGAAACGTGGGACATTTGGTGCAGATTCCACAGCGTTTTTTGGAAAGGGTACTCCGGGATCAACCCGAATATGTGACGGTATACTCCAAGGAAATGCTGCAAGAGATTGAGCGGATTTGCAAAGCCGGCGGACAGCGGCAAAAGGTGCTAATCAAGATATTAGAAGACGGTGATTCCATCTATGAGGGGCAACAGGGCGGCTTCCGTCTTGCCGATTTGCCCCAGATTGCCAACATGCGCTTGGAGGCTGTGGAGATTGCCGGACTCACGTCCTTTCCCTGCTTTGTCTTAGATGAGAACCAACAATTTGTCCCGACACAAAATGCGGCAACCTTACAGGCGGCAAAGGCGCTGTTTTACGCATATGGTGTGGAGATCAGCCAGTTGAATATGCCGTCCGCGACTTGTTGTGAAACCATTCCCTTAATCAAACAACTTGGCGGAACACAGGGAGAACCGGGACATGCCTTTACAGGGACAACCCCTTTGCACGCCATAAAAGACCTGCCGGAGCGGCCGGGGCTTGTATATGTGAGCGAAATCTCCCACCACTTAGACGACGCTTCTTATTTTTATGGCGGCGGCTATTACAGAAGAGGCCACTTTACAGAAATCCTGATAGACGACGGGAAAAGAGAGACAATTAGCAAGGTGCGCCCGTTTTCGTCAGAGCATATTGACTATTACCTCGAAACAGAAGGCCATCACCCAATTGGCGCTACCGTTATCGGTGCGTTTCGGACGCAAATCTTTACCACGCGTAGTGATGTAGCGGTTGTTTCCGGCATTCAGAGCGGGGATATTCGCATGGAGGGTATATTTGACAGCGGAGGAAAGGCCATCAATAGGTAGTTTATGGGACGGTTTATTGTCATTATTTTGGATAGTTTCGGTGTAGGCGCTATGTCTGATGTGGGCGAGGTGCGCGGACAAGACGCGGGCTCTAATACGGCGCTTCACATTATTCAAAATAAGCCTCTGATTGCGCTTCCGACACTGGAAAAGCTGGGTCTCATGAATGCCATTGGCGTGGAGTGTGGCGACCATCGCTTTTCCGATACGGCCAATTGGGGCGTGGCAAATTTAGCCCACTTTGGCGCGGATTCCTTTTTAGGCCATCAGGAGATCATGGGAACAAGGCCGAGGCGACCGTTCATTCAACCGTTCTTCGAGAAAATTGACCAAGTGGAGAGGTATTTAAACGAACAAGGCTATCAGACAAAACGTGTGGGCGAACCCGGCAAAGCGCAAATTTTAGTGGTGAACGACTGCGCAACAGTCGGCGATAATTTGGAAACAGACCCGGGACAGGTTTACAATGTGACCGGGTGCTTAGATCTCCTGTCCTTTGAAGCACTTACGCAAATTGGCATGTGTGTCCGGGAAGTGGTGGAAGTTTCCCGTGTGATTACATTTGGGGGAGAGGGCGTTAGCTTAGATGATTTGCTGGCTGCCAGAAAGGTGAAACCGGGCAAGATTGCCGGCGTGGACGCGCCGGAATCAGGTGTCTATCGGTGCGGATACCAGTGCATCCACTTGGGCTATGGGATTGATCCCCAGTCGCAAGTGCCGACTATTTTAGATCAGGCGGGGATATACGTCTCTTTATTCGGCAAAGTGGCGGACATTGTGCACACAAGCAGCCCTCATCGTGTTCCGGGGGTAGCGTCAGAGCGGTTGTTTGAGGCATTACAAAGCCAAGTGGAAGCACAGTCTGAGGGCTTTTTCTGTCTGAACATTCAAGAAACAGACGTAGCCGGACACTTGGGTGATGTGGATTACTATGCCAACAGGCTGGAACTATGCGACCGAAATATTGCAAAGATACTGCCCGATCTCACCCATGGTGATATTCTGATTGTCACAGCAGATCACGGGAACGACCCAACCATTGGACACAGCAACCACACCCGAGAGCGCGTACCCATATTGATGTATAGCCCCGGTATATCAGGCAGACAGATAGGGGAACGCTCCACACTGGCTGATATAGGCGCTACCGCGGCTGATTATTTTGGAGCGTACGCGCCCCAGCACGGGACATCTTTTTTGCCCATTGTTTAGGCCGCCCCTAAGCTCCTTTTTCAAAGGAGCTGTCCGCGAAGCGGACTGAGGATTGCTCTTTGACCTTTCGACATCAATTTGCTTGTCGTGTGTTGAATCCTCCGTCAGGCTACGCCTGCCACCTCCTTTACGAAAGGAGGTTTTGGTGCTCTGCGCCGAATATAAAAGGCAAGAAAGATGAGCGTATCATCTCTCTTGCCTTTTGTTTAGAGCGCCCCTAGGCTCCTTTTGTAAAGGAGCTGTCCGCGAAGCGGACTGAGGATTGCTCTTTGACCTTTCGACATCAATTTGCTTGTCGTGTGTTGAATCCTCCGTCAGGCTTCGCCTGCCACCTCCTTTGGAAAAGGAGGCTTAATAGTCCGCAACAAATGCTTCAATCGAAACATTTAATGCTTTACTTATTTTCCATAACGTATAGATGCTACATCCTTGCTTTTTCTTTTCACTTTCCAAGCTACCAATCAGAGTTGTTGATACATTAATCATTTCTGCTAATTTTTCTTGGGTTATTCTATCTTTGCGTGATTTGCCAAGGTTGTGTGACTCTCTATAATATTTAATTTTCTGCCCAATATGGTTATTGAGATTTATTTCTTCTGAAGTCATTTTATCGCCTCCACATTTATTTTGTCATTTATAACGACAAATAACCATGAATTAGGAGGGGTAAAATGTGATTGACAGAGTTAAAAACGGTGTAGTATAATAGGCACACATAGTGTGGGTAGCTTCATGCGCGAAAGGCGGGGAACAAATGCCAACTTATAAGGAGATGTACTTTACTTTAGCCCGCGCCCAGTGTGATGCCATCTTGATATTACAAGAAGCGCACCAAAAAGCGGAGGAAATGTTCCTCTCAGCCGATGTGCCCGATCACCTCCGTGTCATTCGTTCGGAAGAACAAGCTGACATTCGTTGCCTAAATCTCTCCGGGCGCGCATACAATGCGCTTTACCATTGGTTCGGTAGGTTCGGCCACGATTCCGTTCCCACGATCAAGGACGTGCTCAGTATTAAATCCTTTGCGGAACTAGCAAAAATCCGCAATCTCGGTGAAAAGTCTTACTTTGAACTCGTCACCAAAATGCAAGAAGTGGGATACACCGACTGGGCTGAAGAGATGTCAAACCAGCTAGACAGGCAGTTCAAAAAGCGATGACGTTCCGGCTATATGCTGGAACGTCATCTTTTTTGTACGCCAAATGAGCAAGTTTATAATATTCTAGTCGATGTATACATAAAAAGTAAAGTTGATTTACATAACGGAGTGGCATTATTTCATTTGTGACCACAAACTACATCCTCCAAGTTGTCCATACAACTTGGAGGATGTGTTTTTTCAAGCTGCCATGACAAGATATCCCCGCAAGCACAGGGGGTATATTCACATAGTAATCTAATATATCTGCTTGACTTTCTAGGAACTTGGGCAATGTGCCGAAATAATAATCAGATGTTTGGCGAAAACGCTGTGGAGAATTTTTTGCTTTTCTATTGCAAAATTTTTAAAATACTGTAAACTATGCTTAAGTTGTAAGGACAACTTGAGAACCAAAATATTGAGAGGAGTATTTGAGATGAAAAAAGTTCTAGCTGTATTAATCGCACTACTCATGATCGTGACACTGGCCGCTTGTGGAGGCGGCGGTGGCGGTGGCGGCGGAGACGCTGATGGTGACGCCGGCTTTGTCGGTATCTCCATGCCCACCCAATCCTCCCCGCGTTGGGTTGATGACGGTAACAACTTGGCGGCTCAATTGCAAGCGCTGGGCTACAGAACCATTCTACAATATGGTGAAGACGTAGTTGCAGACCAAATTGCACAAATTGAAGACATGATCGTACAAGGCGTAGATTTCCTCGTTATCGCCGCGATCGACGGTTCTGCCCTAGGCGGCGTTTTGGCGCAAGCCTATGAAGAAGGCATCGTTGTCATTGCCTATGACCGTCTGATTATGGACACACCCCATGTAAGCTACTACACAACATTCGACAACTTTGCCGTAGGCATCATGCAAGCCAACTCCCTACTTAAGGGTCTGGGCATCAATGACGGCGAAACAGGGCCATTCAACATTGAGCTCTTCGGCGGATCACCTGACGATAACAACGCTTTCTTCTTCTATAACGGCGCAATGAGCGTGTTGCAACCCCTGATTGATGACGGTACGCTAGTTGTCAGAAGCGACCAAACAGGCATGGAAGTAGTCGGTACATTGGGCTGGGCGGCAGAAAGAGCCCAAAGCCGTATGGAAGACCTGCTCACTGCTTTCTATTCAGACGCCCGTGTAGACGCAGTTCTATCTCCATATGACGGTTTGAGCCTAGGTATCATCTCCGCATTGCGCGGCGCAGGATACGGCACAGCAGATCAACCATGGCCTGTGGTTTCCGGTCAAGATGCGGTTAGAGCATCTGTACAATCCATCATTGATGGTGAGCAGTTTGCAACTGTATTTAAAGACACCAGAGACCTGGCAGCGGCGACTGTAAGAATCATTGAAGCCATCCGTGCCGGAAATGACGCACCAGTCAACGACACCGATACATACAACAATAACGTCTTCTATGTACCGTCCTACCTACTGGATATTGTACATGTTGACATTAACAACTGGCATGAAGCTTTGATCGAAACAGGATATTATACAGAAGATGAGTTTGATTTTTAGTTCCTAGCATAATATAATTGATCTTGAAACATGCGCAACCGTGGCAAGAGGGGAAACGCTCTTGCCACGGTTGGCTGGATTAGAAGGAAAGGATGTGGCGCTTTGGGTGCACTGCTTGAAATGAAGTCAATCACGAAACGATTTGACAGCGTATTAGCCCTAGACGACGTTAGCATGACGGTAGCCAAGGGTGAAATCCATGCCGTCGTAGGAGAAAACGGGGCGGGGAAATCCACACTGATGAAGATATTGAGCGGTGTGTATGCTTATGGCGACTATGAGGGAGACATATTTTATGCGGGCGGAGAGTGCCGCTTTAAAGACATCAAGGGAAGTGAAAGATGCGGCATCGTCATCATACATCAAGAACTGGCGTTGATTCCGTATTTGTCCATATCTGAAAATATTTTCTTAGGAAACGAACAGGCTCAAAGAGGCGTGATTAACTGGCATGTAACCCACCAAAAGACCAAGGAACTCTTAGAGAAAGTGGGGCTTCGCGAAGACCCCCATGCTCTGGTCTCAAGTATAGGCGTGGGCAAGCAGCAGCTTGTAGAGATTGCAAAAGCCCTGTCGAAACGAGTGGAACTGCTGGTGTTAGACGAACCCACTGCGGCCTTAAACGATATAGAGAGTGAAAACTTACTCAATCTGCTCAAGGAGCTGAAAAAAGAGGGGATCACTTGTATTTTGATTTCCCACAAGCTCAACGAAGTCTTGGACATAGCAGATAATATTACCATCCTGCGAGACGGAAAGACCGTCGAGACCTTCCCCAACGAGAACGTAGACGAGAACCGCATCATCCGCGGCATGGTGGGCAGAGACATCCTAGACCGTTTCCCCGCGCGGGACGTAACACCGGGCGAGGTGATGTTTGAGGTAAAGGACTGGAACGTCTACCACCCGGAAATCGCCGATAAAAAAGTGATTGACAACATTAGCCTCCATGCGAGAAAGGGAGAAGTTGTCGGCATTGCAGGTCTAATGGGAGCAGGGCGGACGGAGTTCGCCATGAGCCTATTTGGCGGCGCATATGGAACGAAGATATCAGGCACTGTCATCAAAGACGGTGAGCACCTTTCCTTAAAAACCATCTCCCAGGCCATAGACAAGGGCATTGCCTACTTAACAGAGGACAGAAAGCAATATGGTCTGTTACTGGACGAGAGTATATGCCGCAACATCTCTTTGGCCAAGCTGGGCTCTGTCAGCCAGCGCTTGACAGTGGACGAGTTTAAAGAAAAGCGTGTGGCGGAGGATTATCGCGGTAAGGTAGATATCCGCTCCAGAGACGTGTTACAACATACAAAGAACTTGTCCGGCGGCAATCAGCAAAAAGTTGTGCTCAGCAAATGGTTATTTGCCGATCCTGACGTGTTGATTCTGGACGAGCCCACCCGTGGTGTAGATGTGGGTGCGAAATATGAAATTTACCAGATCATAAACGATCTGGCGAGACAGGGGAAATGCGTCATCGTCATATCCTCAGAGCTCCCCGAGGTCATCGGCCTAAGTGATAGAATCTACATCATGAACGAGGGTAGAATCGTCGGCGAATTGCCAAAAGAGGAAGCGACCCAGGAAGCGATTATGGAACGCATTATGGAACACTAGGGGGGCGAGTGGATATGCTGAGCTATATCAAAGAAAACGCAAGACAATACGGCCTGGTCATCGCACTGGTCGTCATCGCTACTACTTTTCAATTGTTAACGGGAGGGGTTATTTTTCAGCCGGCAAATATTACAACCCTGATCCTGCAAAATAGCTATATCCTCATATTGGCTGTGGGTATGACCTTGGTCATCGTAACGGGTCGGATCGACCTTTCCGTAGGCAGTGTGGCTGCCTTTGCCGGCGCTTTGGCTGGTGTCTTAATCGTGCAAATGAATTGGCCCGTATGGCTGACCATTATCATCGTTTTGATTGTGGGTGCGCTGATCGGTGCTTGGCATGGCTTCTGGATTGCATATGCAAGCGTACCATTCTTTGTCGTCACCCTTGCAGGGATGATGATTTTCCGCGGCGCAACCATGCTTATTTTGGATGGTCTGTTTGTCGGTCCTTTTCCGACGAGCTTTCAAATGATGTCGGCAGGTTTTATTCCAGATATGTTCGGCGGCGATGCGTTCAATATCATGGCGGTTGCTGTATGTGCAGTTATTGCCTTGGCTTTCATTATTATGGAGCTTAGAAAACGCAGTGTATCTAGAAGATATGAGGTAGAGCCAGAGCCGGTTCTCTTCTTTATTGTGAAGATTGTGGTTATGGTCGGCAGTATCGCTCTGTTTGCCTATTGGTTTGGTGCGTCTAATGGTATACCAAATATATTAGTGGTGCTCGGCGTACTAATCGTGGCGTATAGCTATATGGCTAACAGGACAATAATGGGTAGGCATATTTACGCAACTGGAGGAAATCCAAAAGCAGCGGAACTGAGTGGTATCAAGATCAAAGGGGTCGTCTTTTGGGTATATGTGAACATGGGAATGCTGGCAGCCCTAGCCGGAATGGTGTTCACCGCCCGCTTAAACTCCGCCATGCCAAGAGCGGGTGTGGGCTTTGAACTACAGGCCATTGCCGCCGCGTTCATCGGCGGGGCATCCCCCTATGGCGGCGTTGGTAAAGTAAGTGGGGCTATCATCGGTGCGATGATCGTTGGTATTATCAACAACGGCATGAACATAATGGGCGTAAGCGTAGATATGCAGCAGGTCGTCACAGGGCTAGTGCTCTTGATTGCGGTTATCTTTGATGTCTATACAAGAAATAGGGTAGCAAAAAGAAAGCAAAATTTAAAAGCAGACTAAGTGCCGACGCTAACAGATAGAAGAGGGGGTATATGATGCGTACCATAAGAGGAAATATTAGACAATTGGGTATGATTATTATACTGGTTGTCATAGCGCTTATATTTGAGTTTTTAACAGGCGGAAGGATGTTTGTGCCAGGTAATATTACAAACCTAATCACGCAAAACGCTCATGTTCTAATCCTAGCAATTGGAATGATCTTGGTTATTTTAACAGGCAGAGTTGACTTGTCCGTCGGAAGCCTTTTTGCCTTTACGGGTGCTTTAAGCGGTATTTTCATTGTAAACTGGGGTTTACCCGTATGGCTGGCTATTCCTGCCGTTTTGATTGTGGGTGCTCTCGTGGGCGCTTGGAACGGGTATTGGATTGCCTATCGGAACATCCCTTTCTTTGTTGTGACCTTAGCCGGTATGCTTATCTTTGAGGGTCTGACCATGGCCGTCTTAGGCGGAAGAACCATCACAGGATTTCCGGACGCATTCATCAACATATTTGCAGGCTTTGTTCCGGGCGGGGCGGGTTTCAATATTACAGCCGTTGCGATCAGTCTCTTTGCCACCCTTGTTTTCTTCGTTATGGAGCTGCGGAAGCGCAGGATTTCAGCGCGGTTTGGCGAGGAAATGCCACCTATGTCTTTTCTCATCGTCAAACTTGTATTGGTTGGCGGTGTAATCAACCTATTTGGTTATTGGCTTGCTATGGCGCGGGGAATGCCCCATGTACTCATTCTATTGGCGGTGCTAACCCTTATATATAGTTTTATTACCAGCAATACTGTGGCGGGCAGACACATCTATGCTACCGGAGGGAATCCCAAGGCGGCAGAGTTAAGCGGCTTAAAAACCAAACGGGTGGTGTTCTGGGTTTATGTGAACATGGGAATGCTCGCAGCTTTGGCCGGCATGGTGTTTGCCGCCCGTGCAACCGCTGCCTCGCCAAGGGCGGATGCGGGTTTTGAACTTCAGGCCATCGCCGCCGCCTTTATCGGTGGAGCTTCCCCCATGGGTGGTATTGGTAAAGTAACTTGGGCAGTCATTGGTGCCATGATGATGGGTATTTTGAACAACGGCATGAGAATCCTGAATATGTCTCCCGGTGTTCAGTTGGTCATCATAGGCTTGGTGCTTCTACTCGTCGTTGCCTTTGATGTGTATATGAAAACCAAAGGGTCTAAGTCGGCAAAAGGGTCTTAAGATTCTAAGAGATCAGATGATAAGAGGCTGCGGATGACAAATTCATGCCCGCAGCCTTATTTGACAAATCGGAAAGAACGAGACAGAGGTAAATACGATGTTTACAGTAAAGCCATGGGGCGTCTTAGACACAGGTGAGACCGTTGATCTCATTACCCTCACAAGCGAAGCGGGTGCGGCGGTAGAAATCTCCAATTTCGGCGGCATCGTTCGCTCTCTGACCATCCCCATGCCGGACGGCACATCCCGGCAGACGGTATTAAACTATGCCGCCTTAGATGAATACCTAGCGGATAACAACTATCTCGGTGTAACCATAGGGCCTTTCGCCAATCGGATTCGCGGGGCACAGTTCACCCTGAACGGACATACCTATCAACTGGAGAAAAACGAGGGAAACAACGCCCACCACGGCGGTGCGAAGGGTTGGTATGGCCTATGCTATGACTACGAGGCGGACGCGGATAAAGTGTTGCTCAAGCGGCATAGCCCCGATGGGGAGGGCGGCTTTCCCGGCAATGTAGATGTGTGCATAGAATTCCGCTGGCAGACACCCACCGCCTTAGAGATTCACTATTCCGCCGCAACAGACCAGCCCACGATTCTAAGCATGACCAACCACTGCTATTTCAACCTAGGAACAGAGGACACCATCCTCACCCACAAGCTATGGCTGGGGGCGGACGCTTATACCCCCGTGGATGAAGAACTGATCCCCACAGGAGAAATTCGTCCCGTGGCGGGTACAAGCCTTGACTTTACAAGCCTGCGTCCCATTGCAGAAGCATATGACCATAATTTCGCCCTGACACCGGGGGAAGGCAAGGCTGCAAGCTTAGTCTCTCCAAAGGGAGACCTCACCATGGACGTATACACCGATAAGCCGGGGTTGCAAGTTTATACCGGCACAATGCTTGGCGCACCCTTTGTCCCTTATGCCGGTGTTTGCCTAGAGACCCAGCATTTCCCCAACGCGCCGAATATAGACACATTCCCCTCCACGGTAATTACCCCGGAGGAGGCCTACCGCTCGACCACAGTGTTTGCCTTTCGTACTTGTGATTCAGAGCCAAAAGAGGTATACTAGTGGGATGAGCGTAATGATCCCTCAAAACGGAAGGTAGCGAGAAGATGGCAGATAAAACCCCTAGATATCAAGAGATCGCGGATTGGCTGAAAGAAAACATTCGCATGGGTACATTCAAATCCGGCGAAAAACTAATCAGCGAACCCAGTCTTTGCGAAAAATTCAGCATAAGCCGCCATACTGTCCGCGCCGCCATTTCCATTTTGGAGCAAGAGGGCTTTGTAACCCGGAAACAGGGAAGCGGTACATATGTGAACCACTTTATATCCGATGGGGGACGAAAGAAAATCGGTCTCCTGATGACTTATGCCGATGACTATATTTTTCCAACTATCATTTCCAGTATAGAGGAGATTTTATCCGAAAAAGGCCATAGCATATCCCTAAGTCTTACGCAAAACAAGGTGGAAAATGAGCGCAATCAGCTTCTTTCCTTTCTCTCCGACGATATAGACGGCCTGATTGTAGAGGCCGCAAAATCCGCTTTGCCCAGCGTAAATTTGGATATTTTTAAAGAATTCGCCCGGCGTTCCATCCCCGTGATCTTTATTAACACCTATCATGCACATCTCAATTGCAATTACATCGTCAACGACGATGCGGAGGGCGGCCGCTTGGCGGTAAGGCATCTCGTGGAAAATGGCCATAGAAAAATCGGCGGCATTTTCAAGCATGATGATATGCAGGGCAACTACCGCTACAAAGGCTTTGCCGAAGAACTGTATGCCCGGAATCTGAAACTGCATGAAAATCATATCGCATGGTTTTCCACCGAGACCTTGGACAGTCTCTTTTCCGCGGATCAAGTGAAGCTACTCTTAGATCGTCTCGCAGGGGTTAGCGGCATCGTATGTTATAACGACCAAGTGGCTGTGAAGCTGATCCAAGCCTTTACCCAAGCAGGCCTCAGTATTCCCCAAGACCTGTCCCTAGTCAGTTTCGATAACTCTAATTTAAGCAGGATAACCTCTGTCCCCCTCACCAGCATCACCCATCCCGGACAGGAAACGGGACGTTTGGCGGCAGAAACGCTCCTTGCAATCATCGACGATCCCCGGAGAAGCATCCGCCATATCTATAAGCCCCAATTGATGGTGCGGGATTCTGTACGGAAGATATAGAAATAAAAGTCCTCGTAGCCTTTTGGTTGCGAGGATGTCCATATGGAGGCGAAAAAGCATGAATTTAGACGCACTTAGAACACAATTCATAGACCTATACGGTTCCGGAGAATGTCTGACCTTCCACTCGCCGGGGCGGGTGAATCTCATTGGCGAGCACACAGACTACAACGGCGGCCATGTCTTCCCCTGCGCACTGAGCTTGGGTACATACGGCGTAGCGCGAAAACGGCAGGATAAACGCCTGCGCTTTGCATCCACCAAGTTTGACGGTGTACCTGTGGAATTGAGCTTAGACGATGTGACCCATAACAAAGAACACGAATGGGTTAACTATCTGCTGGGCGTGGTGGTCGAGTTCCAAAAACTGGGACATGAACTATCCGGCGTGGACTTGCTCATCTCCGGCAACATGTCCAGCAATGCAGGACTGTCATCCTCTGCCAGTGTGGAACTCCTCATGAGCGTGGTGCTCAATACATTGTTTGACTGCAATATCCCCATGGTAGAGCTGGTCAAACTCTCTCAACGTGCCGAAAACCAATTTGTCGGTGTGAGCTGTGGGATCATGGATCAGTTCGCCATCGGCATGGGGAAACGGGATCGCGCCATGCTCTTAGACTGTAAGACCTTAGAATGCCGATACATCCCCATTGTACTGGGAGAGCACAGCCTAGTTATCAGCAACACCAACAGTCCCCGCAGTCTTGCCGGTTCGAAATACAATGAACGGCGGGGCGAGTGCGAAAGAGCCGCCCATGAACTGGGCGTGCATCTGCTCTGTGAGCTCACCCCGGAAGAATTCGAGGCACGGGCACATCAGATCACGGATGCCATCGCCCGAAAGCGCGCAAAGCATGTGATCTATGAAAACCAGCGATGCTTGGACGCGGCCCGGTATTTAGAGCAAGGGGACTTGGCGGCTTTCGGTAAGCTCATGAACCAGTCCCACATCTCCCTGCGTGACCTGTACGAAGTGACGGGCATACCCTTAGACACTCTCGCCGAAGCGGCATGGGCGCAGCCGGGCGTCCTGGGTTCTCGCATGACGGGGGCGGGCTTTGGCGGCTGTACGGTGAGCTTGGTGGAGAATGGGCACATTGACGCTTTTATCCAGCAAGTTGGGCAGGTATATCAGGAGAAAACAGGTATTGAAGCGGACTTTTATGTTGCAAATATCGGAGACGGTACAAGGAGGTTAGATGAAGTATGAGAGTATTAGTATGCGGCGGCGCGGGCTATATTGGTAGCCATGCAGTAGTGGAACTGTTGGAGGCCGGTCATGAGGTGATCGTCTTTGACAATCTGGAAAAGGGTCACAAAGCGGCGATCTTGGGCAATGCGAAGTTTGTCCAAGGCGATCTCCGCGATCCGGCTGCCTTAGATCGCGTGTTTTCCCATCACCAAATTGATGCTGTCATGCACTTTGCGGCCTACTCCTTGGTGGGGGAGAGCGTTGCCCACCCGGATAAATACTATGACAATAACGTGGGCGGCACATACAATCTCCTACAAGCCATGCGCAAAGCCGGCGTGGATAAGATCGTCTTCTCCTCCACCGCCGCAACCTATGGCGAGCCGGAGTTTGTGCCCATTACGGAAGACCAGAGAACCATGCCCACCAGCCCCTATGGAGAGACGAAGCTCGCGGTGGAGAAGATGCTGGGCTGGTATGATCGCGCTTACGGCATCAAATCCATCTGCCTGCGCTATTTCAACGTGGCGGGCGCACACGAGAGCGGGCAGATCGGCGAGGATCACCAGCCGGAGACCCATTTGATCCCGATTGTACTGCGTGTTGCCCTAGGCAAGCGGGACTGCATCCAAATATTCGGGAGCGACTACGACACCCCGGACGGTACGTGTATCAGAGACTATATCCATGTAACCGACTTGGCGGACGCCCATGTGCTGGCCTTAGATAAGCTCTTCGAGCCGGGCGCTGAAAGCAAGATTTATAATCTTGGCTACGGCCACGGATTCAGCAACCTAGAAATCCTGGAAGCAGCCCGGCGGGTAACGGGCATCGACATCAAAGCAGAAATGGCAGACCGCCGACCGGGAGACCCCTCCATTCTGATCGCCTCCCCCGAGGCAGTCATGCGGGACTTGGGCTTCTCGCCCAAGTATGACGATTTGGACAAGATCATCGCCTCCGCCTGGGCGTTCCACAAAAATCATCCCAATGGGTACGGAGTATGATCAGGTATGAAATTGAGCGCTTGCTTGCCTTTGGGCGGGCGCATAAGCTGATCGAAACCGAAGATGTAATCCCCGTCCGCAACGCACTCTTGGACTTGTTTCGCCTTGCAGAACCTTACGAGGGTGAGGTCACATACGAGGCAGAGACGGCAACGGAAGTGCTGGAGCAGATGTTAGACTACGCCGCCGAAACCGGGCTCATGGCGGAAAATACCCTCTCTCAACGAGACGCATTCTCTGCCCGCATCATGGGCTTGCTCATGCCCCGCCAGTCTGAGATCGTGGGGGATTTTTATACCCGATACGGCCAAAATCCCATTGAGGCAACCGACGCCTTTTACGCCCTCTCCCGTGCCTCTAACTATATCCAAGTAGACCGTGTGGCAAAAAATGCTTATTGGACAGGGGAGACGGCGTTTGGAACGCTTGAAATTTCCATCAACCTCTCCAAGCCGGAAAAAGATCCTCGGGACATCGCCGCGGCCAAACATGCGCCTGCGACGAACTATCCCAAGTGCCTACTCTGCAAAGAAAACGCAGGCTTCGCCGGGACACACTCACACCCGGCACGGCAAAACCATCGAATCATTCCAATCACGCTTAATGATGAGGCCTGGTACTTCCAATACTCGCCCTATGTCTACTATAATGAGCACTGCATCATCCTAGACGCCATCCACCAGCCCATGCAGATATCCGAGGCGACCTTCCGCCGTTTGCTGGATTTTGTGGAGCAATTTCCCCACTATTTCATCGGCTCAAACGCGGACTTGCCCATCGTAGGCGGCTCGATTTTGAACCACGACCACTTCCAAGGCGGACGGCATGTGTTTCCCATGGAGAAAGCAAAGGCGTATCGGCAGTATACCCATGACCAGTTCCCGAATGTCCAAATTGCCGCCGTGAAGTGGCCATTGTCTGTAATCCGCATTGCAGGGTCGGAGAAAGAAATGCTCGTCCGGCTGGCAAATCACATATTTGAGAGTTGGAAATCCTATTCCGATCCGGCGGCCGAAATCCACGCCCAAACAGGGGAGACACCCCACAACACGGTGACCCCCATTGCGCGAATGAATCAAGATGGGCTGTTTGAGATGGATCTGGTATTGCGCAATAACCGCACATCACGCGAGCACCCGCTGGGTATTTTTCATCCCCATGGGCATTTACATCACATCAAGAAAGAGAACATCGGCCTCATTGAAGTCATGGGACTTGCCATCTTACCGGCGCGCCTGCAAGGAGAGTTCGACGCGATTGCCTCTGTGCTGCAATCAGGTGCGGCATTCGATCCTGCACTCTTTGGGGATAGCGGACATGCCCTGCACAAGCATAAGGATTGGCTGTGTCGTTTGGTGGATCAATACGGCACAAACAACACCCCAGCAGAGGCCAAGCGGATTGTGGAACGGGAGACCGTGGCTGTCTTTGCCGAGGTGCTGACAGATGCCGGTGTATTCAAATGGGACGATGCCGGGAAAAAGCATTTTGATCACTATATGCACGCGTGGGGATGTGCGGGACGATAGGAAGAACGACAGAATTTTTATTATTTGAGTAAACTCTGCAATGAAAATGGGTTCATCACACGCTTCCATCGCTATCTTCCTTACCAAAAAACTTCCCAAGTTCTTTAGAACCCTCAAATGTTCCGATGGCAGCGCCGGCGATGATAAAGGTGTTGAGCACAGCTAAAATCCAGCCGGCCGCGCTAAAATCTCCGGTCTCCAGCTGTTTGACGACCGACACGACGGCGGCCAAGGTCAGGGCAATCCACTTGGGGTCAACAGCAGTCAAAAAACCCTTGATAAGCTGGGTCAAGAGCATAACAACGATGACCACGCCGGAAAAGGTTCCCAGAAATTCCATGGTGATAAAATCATTTAAGTTCCAAGCCATACAAGCTACCTCCTGCCGCCACCGGTATGCCGCTGAACCCCCTTTCTATAAGAGGGGATTCAGCGGTACTTTTTTATTTTCGCTTTCCATGGAAATAAGCCCCATAAGGACAGCTCCAATAAATGGTAGGGTTTAAATTTCTCCAAATACTTCACTCTATGCCACGCAGCGCACAAAGTTTCCCAGCCATACAGACCACACCTACATCCTGTCGGGTACATAAGCTATAGAGCAAAGAAATATAGTGCGCGAATAAAGCGTTGGAGTTATATATGTTGATAGGTTATATGCACTACAGGAAGAACCCCATGGGACTAAACAGAGCCTATGCCTTTGCCGCCGCCGCTCTGGCGGAAGGGGCTGAGTTACTGTATTTTTCTCCCGGCGGGGTTGATTTTGAGAAAGGCATGATAAACGGATATCAATACGATGGCGGCGAATGGAACAGAACCCGCAGCCATTTTCCAGATGTAATTTATAACACAAACAGCTTCTCACAAGACAAACAGATAAAAGCCGCCGAACGGCTGCATGAAATAATCCCTTTTACCAGCTATTCCATCGGCAGCAAAGAGACCGTGTACCGTAACTTGATGAAATATGAACAGTACGCAGACTACCTTGTACCATCAGAAAAAGTCCTGTCCCCGGCGCATTTTTTTGCCCTGCTGGAGAAACACGCAGAAGTGGTATGCAAGCCCTCTTGGGGGCATCAGGGGATGGATATCTACCATATCAAAAAAGAGAACGATACCTTCCGCATACGCTTTGGCGGGGAGGAGAGCAGATATGACGCCGCCCAGACGGCGGATTTCATACAGAACAAACTGGACCAAGATGACTATATTGTCCAGCCCTATGTCAATTGCCGGACAAAAACCGGCGTCCCCTACGATTTGAGACTGCATGTACAAAAGGGGAGGGAGGGTAAGTGGGTAAACCCCATCATCTACCCCAGAATATCTTCCAATGGCAGCATAGTCTGCAATATCGGTCAGGGCGGATACACAAGCGACCTCACCGGTTTTTTAAAGCGGGAATTTGCTGACCGGCACTATGATATCCGAAAATATGTGGAGCTGTTTTCATTGCAACTGGCAGCGCACATGGACGAAATACAACATGAGCTCTACGGCGAGGAATTAAACGAGCTGGGCATCGACATCGGCTTGGATGAAACACAAAAAATCTTTGTGTACGAAATCAACTGGAGACCCGGACACCCTCCCTTTACCAATATCAATCTAAGTGTGATCAAACACACGATTCAATACGCCATGTACCTTGCCGGTCGGGCAGAAAGTGAGGTGCTGTAAATGAAAACCATTGTTTTCATCGGTGCGAATAAGTCAGGCTCTAGTTACGAAGCGATAAGAGCCTCGGAAGAACTGCATTACTACACCGTTTTGCTCACAGATCGAAAGACTTTCTTTGATAAGCGCATGGACTTTCCCCATGTACACTCCATGCGGATGTGTAATCTGGATAATATAAAGGACATCAAGAGCGCCATTGATCGGATCGACCAAGATCGTTTTACCATTTCAGCAATCTTGAGCTTTATCGACCCCCATTGTCATACCGCGGCCCTCTTGTCCCGTGAGTTTGGGCTAAAACCTTTCACCGCAGATGCAATCAGGCTCATGCTTGACAAAACCAAGTCAAGAGAAGCTTTGTATGAGACCCCGTATTCACCGCCTTTTCACGTGATAGGCGACGACATGCCCCTATCAGAAACAAAGCTTGAGCTACCCGTAGTACTAAAAGCCCCCCGCTCGTCCGCCTCTAAGGACGTTCATGTGGCGACGACAACAGACCAATATGAAACAGCCTTTGCGCATCTCCGCAGGCGATATCCGGATGCGCCCGTTCTGGTGGAGAAGTATATTCCAAGCTCCCAGTATTTGGTGGAGACGCTTACAGTCAAAGGCAGAACGTATATCGCAGCCATTATCAAGCAAGAGATCATATTTTCAGGCCGATTCATCGTGACGGGATATCAAGTAATCACCGATGACAAGGGTGCATTTTACCACCGCTTAAAACAGGCCGTTCGTGGGATTGTGCGCGCCCACGGTATGCGCGATGGCCCTTGTCATCTGGAGCTCCGGCACTTTGAAAAAGAATGGAAGCTGATCGAGGCGAACCCCAGAATATCGGGGGGCGCGATGAACACGCTGATAGAAACAGCCTATGGCATCAATTTAGCCAAAGAAACCCTGAAGTCCGCCCTGGGGCAAGAGCCGGACTTGAAGCGTAAACACAAAAAAGACGCCTTTCTCCAATATGTGGTCATACCGGGCGGAGGCACCTTGAGTAAAGTCACAGGAAAAAGCTTGGCGCAGAATAGTCCGGGTGTAACACAGGTATATGTCAAACCCAAAAAGGGAAGCGCCCTCATGCCGCCCGCTTCCATGGGACACCGATATGCCTATGTAATCGGTACAGGCGGCACCGCCGGAGAGGCTAGAGCAAACGCAAAAGCAGGCGCATCAAAGATTAAATTCCATCTCCGTGGAAAGGGTGCGAAGCTCCAGAAACCCACAGAAATCATAAGCGGGCTGGATGGAGACAATGCAGCTGTAAGCTTAGACTATTTTTCGGATAATGTTGTCTACGAGGCATAGAGTGTCCGTTGTAGAAATGATCGAAAGAAAGAGAACAAAGGTGAAATCGGCTTCAAGTGTATCACAACCGCCTATTCTGGGCTAGTCCCTAATAACAAGCCCTCGATTGATTTCCAATCGAGGGCTTGCTGTCTATATCGCCTTTGCAATCATCTGCTCCACCGTGTGTGCATCCATGACCTTTTTCAATATCGCGATCCCGTCCTCATACTGATTCTCATATATTTTCGGGACACCGCTGCGCGAGTTCATATTCGCCAATTTTGCTGTCTTCATCAAGCAAAACCCAAGTTGGTGATACAGCTTGATCGCAGGAGGACTCCATGTTTGCGTATGCAGCCAAACAGGCTGATCCGGCTCTAGTGTCCGAAAATTAATTAATGCCTGTTGCACGATTGCTCTGCCTAAACCCAAGCCTTGATAGTCAGGACAAACAGCCACCCAATTGAGAAGCGCCTGATGTCCCAGCGCACTATCCGCGTACCAGGAAAGTGCTGTGCCGATGGGAAAACCCTCCGGGTTTAAAACGAACAAACAGCGTTTTTCCACTTCTTGCCGATGAGGGAGATACGCTTGCTCAAAATATGCCTGTGCGCTACCCATTGATTCAAATTCATCCACGGAGGTTTCAATCCGTGCCCAATCCGCCTCGCCGCCTGTTGTAAACAATCGGAATGAATATCCCTCCGGCAATATAGGCGGCTGCATGTTTTGTAACTTGTCGGCTTCGATTCTCATGATGAGATCTTTGAAATCAAGACTTTTATCAAGCATAAGCGTATATGCGCTCCTTTTATCAAACTGCCCGGCGTAGCTTAAACTACGCCGGGCGTCTGTGCTTATCCAAGGATTACCTTCTGCGTCTCTTTATCAAACAGGTGGAGCTTATTACAATCCACTGCGATTTGCATTTCTTCCCCTGTTTCAACTTTAGTATGGGGCGGCACTTTCGCGATAATATTGTTTTCGCCGTGCTTGGCATATACGTAAATTTCAGAACCCATCAACTCTGCAAGCTCCACATGGACGGTGATCACGCCTGTGGTTGGCTGATCCATGTACACAGGCTCTAAATGCAGATTCTCCGGCCGGATTCCAACGACGACAGATTTCCCTTCATAGGAAGCGATCTTCTCCTGAGAGAAGCGGCTGGGCAAAAGGGGCAGCTCTGAATCGCCGACACGGACAAGATAACGGTCTGCATTCTTTTCTACTACACCATCCATGAAGTTCATAGGCGGTGTGCCAATGAAGCCTGCCACAAATAGGTTACAGGGGTTATCATACAGATTCTGCGGCGTATCCACCTGTTGGATGAAGCCGTCATGCATGACCACAATACGATCACCCATGGTCATAGCTTCCACCTGATCGTGGGTCACATAGATAAAGGTCGTTGCTAAGCGCTTATGTAGTTTGGTTAGCTCCGTCCGCATGGAGGTGCGGAGCTTTGCATCTAGGTTTGACAGCGGCTCATCCAAGAGAAACACCGCTGGATTCCGCACCATGGCACGACCCAGCGCAACACGCTGCCGCTGACCGCCGGAGAGAGCCTTGGGCTTACGCTGGAGCAGGTGCTCGATATCCAGAATCTTCGCTGCTTCCATGACCTTACGATCTATCTCTTCCTTGGATTCTTTGCGCAGTTTCAAGGCAAAGGCCATGTTCTTATACACAGACATGTGAGGGTACAGCGCATAGTTTTGGAACACCATTGCGATATCCCGGTTTTTGGGTTCTACATCGTTGACTAACTTGTCCCCGATGTAAAGTTCGCCCTTTGTGATCTCTTCCAGACCCGCAATCATACGCAGGGTGGTAGATTTCCCGCAGCCGGACGGGCCGACTAAGATAATGAACTCCTTGTCTTCAATCTCTAAATTGAAGTCGTTGACCGCTGTGACGTCTCCCGGGTACACCTTGTAAATGTTCTTTAACGAAATACCTGCCATAATACGATCTCCTTTTATGACTACATGCTTTATTTAAGGTGAGCACAAGACCCCCTTATGCGATATGTGTCATATATTGCAGTATACAATAAATTTCAAAAAGTTAAAACCCTTTTTTTATTTTTATTTTCCGGATTGAGGTGTATGCGCCATATCCTTGTACAGATCCATCTAAAATTTGTGGCATATGTAAAGGAATGACCACCCCGTCAAGCTTTGCTTGCCACCCCTCCAAGGAGGGGAATTTGGATGTACCGCACCCTTAATTCCCCTCCGTGGAGGGGTGGCACGGAGTGCCGGGGTGGTCTGGCCTGCCAAAAAACCAAAGGAGATTGACATGTACCCCTTACACAGCAGAGTAGATTCTCCGGCAAAAATATGATAAGATAAAAAAACAGTTTGAACTTCACTCACATTCCGCACTTTATATTTACATCAAAAGGCTGGTGTTATGTTATGGTCAGCATGAAAGACGTAGCAAAGCGTGCAAACGTTGGCATTGCGACAGTAAGCCGTGTGCTCAACGATTCCGGCTTTGTGTCCAAGGAAACACGGGAACTGGTACTGAAAGCCATTGATGACTTGGGTTATGTCCCCAATGAATTGGCGCGGAATTTTCAGAAAAAGCAAGCCAATATGGTGGGGCTCATTATCCCAAGTACCATCCAGAGTTTTACAGGCGAACTGACCTATCACATTGAAAAAGAGCTCTATAATTTAGGCTATCACGTATTACTTTGCATATCCAATCATGATCGGATGAAAGAGCTGGAGCATCTGGAAAAACTGAAATCCCACCAGATCGCCGGCGTCATTATTACAGCGCCTTTTATGAACGTCAGCGAGAGCTATGAGTATAAGCATCTGCCCATCATCTCCATTGACCGCTTTTTAAATCAGTCCATTCCCTGTGTCCATGTGGACAACTTTGAAGCCAGTTGCCGCATTACGGAGAAACTGCTGGAAAAGTCGAAGAAGCATGTAGCCTATGTAGGCCTAGGCGCGTCTGAGAACAGCATTGTACAAGACAGACCCCGGGGATTCCAGGAAATTTGCAACAAACATGGCCGAGTCCACCACATCATTGAGACACAGTATGAAGAACCCCTTGATACTTACCTAGAACGGGTATGTTCCATGACCCAAGACTGTGACGGATACTTCTTCGGCTGCGATTACTATGCCCACAAGTATATTAGCCTGATGACGACAAAAGGAAAAACCGTGGGACAAGACTTTTACCTAGTCTCTTTTGACGGCCTTTCCACAAACAAAGACTACCCCTACGCCCTCACCTGTGTACAACAACCCTATGAGGCGCTAAGCAAAGCCGCGGTACAGACCCTCATGAAACGGATTAACCAAACAGACACAGAGGCCGATGTTGTCGTGCCCTATTCCATTGCCAAAGGGGACACGTGCTGACCATATAATGAATCAAATGAAAAAGAGTTCAATGTCTGCACAAGTCATTGAACTCTTTTTTAGTTTGAAACGTTATAAAACATGGAAACGTTATCTGCTTGATTCCACGAAATACAATGCGATATAATATTGCATAATTATCCATTGGAAAAGGGTAAAGGGTGACATCTATGAGAAAAAATGGTGTACTAATGGCGATTTCTTCTTTGCCGTCCCGCTACGGAATCGGCGACCTAGGGCCCGGCGCCTTTGCCTTTGTGGACTATTTGGCAGAGGCCGGTGTCAATATCTGGCAAACCCTGCCTTTTAACCGCTTGGGCTATGGAAACAGCCCATACCAGACCTTTTCCAGCATCGCCGGTGATGAAATTTTTATCAGCATTGATGTGTTGGTGGAAGATGGCTACCTTTCTGCAAATGATCGCTCTCCCTTTATGGCAGACGCAATCCGTGTAGATTATACCGCCGTGCGTCTGTTCAAAATGCAGTATTTGAGAAAGGCTTTTTCTCATTTTCAAGGGAATTTCCACCTGTATGAGCGGGCATATGCAACATTTCTCGATGAAAACCCTTGGGTTTACGACTACAGCGTCTTCCAAACCTTGCACCATGCACACGGCGACACCGCTTGGATTACATGGCCGCCGGAACATCGGGACTGGGCATATCATCGGGACATGGATTTGTCCATGTATGCGGAAGATATCGCGTTCAACCAGTTCTTACAGTTTGTCTTTTATACCCAGTGGTATCGCTTGAAACAATACGCCAACACCAAAGGAATTGAAATCATGGGGGACATTCCCATCTACGTGGGGATAGACTCTGTGGATGTCTGGGCAAATCGGGACTATTTCCTTTTGGATGACCAATGTGAACCGACCCACGTAGCAGGTGTACCCCCGGATTACTTTCAAGCGGAGGGACAGCGTTGGGGCAATCCCATATATGACTGGCAGGCCTTAGAACAAGATGGATTCGGCTTCTGGATGGAACGCCTTGGGCGAAATCAAAAGGTTTTCGATTCCATTCGGCTGGATCACTTCCGCGCCTTTGATACCTATTGGAAAATACCCGCAAGCGAAAAGACAGCGGTTCTCGGTGAGTGGATAGAAGCGCCGGGGTATGCCTTTTTCGACAAGTTGTTTGAGGTCTTGCCCCATATCAACATCTTTGTGGAAGATTTAGGAGACCTGCGCCCTGAGGTGCATATACTGCGAGATCACTACAAGCTCATGGGTATGGAGATTATACAGTTTTCTTTCGAGCAAGAAAACCTGCCCACGAAAGAGACAAGCCAGGAACACAAAATCGCCTACACGGGAACCCACGACAACCAGACCACTTTGGGCTGGTTGTTAGAACAAACCGAGGCGAAACAAGAAAAAATCCGGCAGCATCTGGATCAATTAGGCTATGCGGGGACAATCACAGAACAGATGATGCAATACACCCTAGACAGCAAGGCAAGCATTGTCATTATTCCCATTTGGGATATCTTAGGCTTAGACGACAATGCCCGCATGAATACGCCGGGTACGGTGGGTTCTCCCAACTGGGAGTGGAAACTGGCCAACTATGAACTGCTGGAAGCAAAATTAAAACAATATGCCCGATGGCTGGTGCAATACAATCGAACAGACAAATAAAGAGAGACAATACACGCGAAACCCCGGAAGAGAGGTAACACCAATGAGCCATTTTCAAGATGCTATCACACAGATTCTCCGCACCAAAGGGATAGACCTGAGCAAAGCCACCCTAAAACAGCGCTATGAGGCCATGTCCCGCGCGGCCATGCAGACCCTTCCGCCGGACTGGATGGACACAGCCCAAGACCAAGGAAAGCGCATCGGGTATTTCTCCGCCGAGTTTCTAATCGGTCGAGTAATCCACGCGAACCTCTATAATCTGGGTCTCTTAGAAGAGGCGGAGGCGTTCCTTTCAGAATGGGGACACTCCATCGCCGACTTTGAAGCAATCGACGATGCGGCCTTTGGGAATGGCGGCTTGGGCAGGCTTGCCGCATGTTTTTTGGATTCGGCGGCCACGCAAGGTATCCCATTAGACGGTTACGGCATTCGATACCAATACGGCCTGTTCAAACAAGGGATTACCGATGGCTTCCAAACCGAGACCGCAGACGACTGGGAACGCTTCGGCGATCCTTGGAGCATCCGCCGGGAAGCGTGTGCGGTCACGGTTCATTTTCGGGGACAATCTGTCCGTGCTGTGCCCTATGACATGCCTGTCATCGGGCAGGGCGGAAAGGTGGTCAATGTATTACGTCTATGGAAAGCGGAGGCGCAAAATGGTTTTGACTTCGCCCGCTTTAACGAGGGGGAATACGACTTAGCAGTAGCGGAGCGGACACGGGCGGAGGAGCTCTGCGCGGTTTTATATCCCAATGATAACACCCAAGCCGGAAAGATCCTCCGGCTCAAACAGGAATATTTCTTCTCCAGCGCGTCTTTACAGAGCATTGTAGCCCGCTATGTAGCAACATACGGGGATGATTTCTCCAAATTCCCGGAGGTCTGCCCCATCCAGCTAAACGACACGCACCCCACCGTCTCCATACCGGAACTGCTCCGTATCTTTATGCATGAACATAAGCTATCCTTTGATGTAGCCTTTGACATTGTGCGGCAAACCTTCGCCTTTACCAACCACACCGTGATGGCAGAGGCGCTGGAACAGTGGGACGTGGCGCTGTTTTGTGATGTCTTGCCGGAAGTATACCCCTATATTGTCATGATTGAAAACCACCTGGAGCGGGAACTGATGGCTTCCGGCATCAGGGAACAAGAGGCCTATCAAGTGATCCGAGACGGCCGCATTCAAATGGCGAATTTAGCAGTGTATGGCTCACATTCCACAAACGGTGTTTCTGCACTTCATACATCCCTATTGAAAGCAGACCTCTTTGCCCAATGGCACAAACGCTACCCTGAGCGAATCCAAAACAAAACCAACGGGGTCTCCCAAAGACGATGGCTGGAGCTTGCAAACCCCGAACTATCAGCCTTTATCACCGAAAGAATCGGCGACGCTTGGCGGCAAGACTTATATCAGCTAGACAAGCTCAAACCCTTTGCCAACGATGAAAGTTCCTTGACTGCTTTCGAGGAAATCAAGCGAGAGAAAAAGCGGCAACTGGCAGAGTATGTGCAGAAACGCGAAGGTGTCGATCTCAACACAGACTTCATGCTCTACAGCCTGTGTAAGCGTCTACACGAGTATAAACGGCAACTCCTCGATGCCTTTTCCCTCCTAGACCTCTATTTCCGCGTAAAGGATGGAGAGATTGCCATTCGCCCCGCCGTCTTCCTCTATGGCGGCAAAGCAGCCCCCGGCTATGACAGGGCCAAGGGGATTATCAAGTTTATCAATGAGATCGCCGCGATGATTAACACAGATCCTCAGATGAAAGGGCTTATGCAGGTTATCTTTGTCCAGAATTACAACGTCAGCTATGCGGAAAAAATCTTCCCGGCCACTGATGTTTCAGTACAAATATCCGCCGTAGGGACAGAGGCCAGCGGCACTGGCAACATGAAGATGATGTTAAATGGCGCTGTCACCTTGGGGACGCGGGATGGTGCGAACGTGGAGATCGTGGAACAGGCCGGGGAGGAAAACAACTACATGTTCGGCTACACCGTGGATCAAATCAAGTCCGTGGCAAAAGACTATAATCCCATGGCGATTTACGAGCAGTCCCCCCGTCTCAAGCGGGTGGTGGACACCCTGATAGACGGCACATTTTTTGACGGCGGCAGCGGCATCTTCCGTGAGATTTATAATTCCCTATTATACGGCGCAAGCTGGCACAAGCCTGACCACTACTATGTATTGCTAGACTTTGCGCAATATGCGGACGCAAAGTACAAAGTAAACCGGGACTACCAAGACACAATGGACTTCGCCCGCAAGGCTCTCTTAAACACCGCAAGCGCCGGATATTTCTCCAGTGACAACACAATCCGGGCATATGCGGCGGAAATTTGGGGTATGGGTAAAGCCGAAAGGGGGGACGAAACATGCGCATTTATATCAATGAACTAAGCCCGGAGATGTTAGAACGTGCCGAAGCCCTGCTCTATTGCGGCAACGGCTTTATCGGCGTACGCGCCTGTTTGGAAGAGCAGTACTATGACCATTTTTCCACGAATCGGGAAAGCTATATCAACGGCTTCTATGAGAAACGTGAGATATCATACCCGGAAAAGCATTTTGGCTTTCCCACAACGGGGGAAACCATGATTTCGGTGATTGACGGACAGACAACTTTCATCACAATCGGTGGCGAACCCGTTTCACTCCATGCCGGAAAAATGGAGGAACATACCCGGTATTTAGACATGGAGCGGGGCATTGTTGTGCGTGAATTCCGCTTCGTCTCACCTCAGGGGTTGCAGACACGTATTAAAATCACACGTCTGGCATCCTTTGTACATAAGAGCATTTTTACCATGCACTACGAGTTTGAAAAGCTGAATCACGATGCACCTATCGTGTTGGAGACACATCTGAACTATGCCCCCATTCGCACCATTGATAAAGAAGACCCCCGCATGTTCCACGATAGCTTAAAACTAGACGTAAAGCCTATGGAACAGGGGAGTGGCATCCGCTTTCAAGCGCCGCATTCCGGGAAAACGGCAAGTTTGCTTTGGAAGCTCAGCGGTGAAAGCGTGGAAGAACGCCTAGACAATAAAATCATTCTCAAAACTGAGCTCACGGACACGCATTTTACAAAGACATTTGCTTACACCTTAGAAGACCGCGAAATCACAGGCATGGACATCCCCTTTGCGGAACATATCCGCCTCCAGCGCGGCTTTCTGGACGCATTTTGGCAAGTGGCAAAAATCGAGATTGACGCAGAGGAGAACATCGAAGAGAGCGTGAATTTCGGCACATTTGCATTGCTGCAATCTTTGGGGACAGACGGACAAAGCGCGATTTCCGCGAAAGGGCTCTCCGGCAGCGGCTATGAGGGGCATTATTTCTGGGATTGTGAAATGTATATTGCCCCAACCTTCCTACACTTTGCGCCCCATCTGGCGAAAGAGGCTTTACGCTATCGCATCAACACCTTAGAACAGGCGCGGGAAAATAGGAAGCTCTTTGGCTATGACACAGGCGTACTCTATCCCTGGCGCACCATTTCAGGTGCGGAATGTTCCGCCTTTTTTGAGGCCGGGTCAGCCCAGCATCATATCAATTCAGACATTGCCTATGCCTTCATCCGCTACTTTGAAAGCACCGGCGACCTAGGTCTCTTCTTCGAGGGCGGCTTCGCAGTCTTGCTTGAGACCGCCCGCTTTCTTGCTACCATCGGATATGTACGTGATGAGCAGTTCCACATTGACAAAGTAACAGGCCCTGATGAGTACACCGTACTGGTCAATGACAACTACTACACCAATCTGCTGGCCGCCCACCACTTCCGCTGGGTAACTCGGCTGGCACAACTGCTAAAGGCGGAGAATCCCGCCCAGTGGGACGTGCTGGTAAGCAATCTCGCGCTGACGCAAGCGGAACTGGCGCAAATGGAACACTATGCGGACATCATGGCCTTACCCTTTGACGAAGCCCGTCAAATCATCGCACAAGACAGGGATTTCCTAAACAAAGCCCCCTGGCCATTCTGGCATGAGAATAAGCATCCGCTTTTGCTGCATTACCATCCTCTGGTATTCTACCGTTACCAAGTGGCAAAGCAGCCGGACGCGGTGTTGGCGCTCATGCTCTTCCCCGAGATCGTATCTCCCCAGGTCGCCGAGAATACCGTGCGCTATTACGATGCAATCACCACCCATGATTCCTCTCTGTCCCATTCCATCTTTTCCATTGCCTACAATCGCATTGGCGACACGGAAAAAGCCTATGCATACTTTGTCAAAAACGCACGTTGCGACCTCGACGACCTACACAAAAACACGAAAGACGGCCTGCATCTAGCGGCCATGGGCGGCGTATTGATGAATGTCCTGTACGGCTTTTGCGACCTGCGCTTTACTCAAGATGGATTTACCCTCAATCCACGCCTACCAAAGGAAATTGACGCGATCCGCTTTTCCATTGTCTATCATGACAAGGTGCATCGAATCCATGTGACGAAAGCGGGATATGAAGTCAGTTGACAGGGGCAGACTGTCAGTTTATACTTTGGGTGGAGGTAAAAGCTTATGTGTAATTCTTCGCTCAGACTAGATGGACAGAAAATCTTAATCACAGGCGTTAGCCGCCCCTTGGGCATTGGTGCAACCCTTGCCAAGCGCTTAGCAGAGGCAGGCGTTACTGTTGCCATACACGGATTTTCTGCCTATGATCTAACCGCCGGTCATCAATCAGCCACACCCAATGGTACGGCCTTAACGGCAGAGCAGCTTTGCGCCTCCGGATTAAACGTGACGGCACTCCCTCCGGG
>Ga0131853_10001135_pt1 | contig 48555 bp, 52 predicted proteins | sample TergutLab28metaG_FD_92764 | JGI IMG/M metagenome (GOLD analysis project Ga0131853, IMG submission 92764) | Labiotermes labralis P1 segment gut microbial communities from Petit-Saut dam, French Guiana - Lab288 P1 (version 2) (version 2) | ecosystem: Host-associated > Arthropoda: Insects >... | reverse complement strand
TTAAAGGCAGCTATTCCAACAGGGTCAGCTGGTGAATTCTATTATGTTAACCCTGATTTGTACATTTGGGATGATCTTAGCGGGTCATGGGAGGATATTGGCCCAATTGCTGGCCCACAAGGTGTCACCGGTCCACAAGGGATTGATGGTGCACAAGGACCAGCGGGTACAACAGGAGCAGATGGATCCATCGGCCCAATCGGACCACTTGGCCCAACGGGTGCAACTGGGAGCACAGGTCCAACGGGGCTTTCTGCTCAGATGACCATTCCATTCGCTGCTGCTGCAGCATCAAATTCAACAACGTTACCTACGATAGATGCCACAGGGAAGCTAACTTATACGAATGTGATTGGATTTTCAAATTCAAGTGTTCCTATAGTTGTCACAAATGGAATGAACTTCAGTATTCCATTTGGAACCAATGATGTCCAATTTTTGTTTTCTTTACCGGTGGATGCCACACTAACTGGAGCATCTGCTATCTTTAATAACTGGGGCGCATTCTCAATTAGTCAAACAACGACTGATATTCGTCCATATATCGCCATTGCCACACCAGCACCTGGGACTTATAATTTTACCATTTTACAAGATTCAATTGTCTATCCAGAGGTGGGCTATGTGTATGGAAACAATCCAGCGAGCACTGTCTTAACGACCTATGCAACCAACCTTGATGTATTAATTCCAGCAGGAACACCAATCGCCATTGTAGCCGGACTAATTAGCTTAGGGTCAACACAGCAAGCACTTCAGCAATATATTTATATGTCAGGAAGCTTGATGTTTCAATAAGAGTAAATCGGGGGCTGTCTCGTAAACAGCTAAAACGTCAATATTGGTTCAGAATCAATCAAAAAAGCCGCCATCACCACTTCAAGAAGCAAATGTGACCAAAAATCATAAAAATCAATGATCTAGTCATCGAGGGCTACTATCCACTTTACCGCCCTCTATTTTCTGATTAAATTGATTTTTTTAATGGATTTAACCAAATTACCCAACAGCATAACACCATAAAAAAAAGATGCTCGAAGAACATCTGTAAAAGGTGATACTAATTTGTCCTAACAAAATTCCGATTCACTTCAATAATGGGCTGATAATCTGAGTTAAGTACCTTAATCCGACTCGTGAGGGTTGCCACTAACTCTCTTGCTTTTGCTTCGCCATAATCAAAGGGGATGTCTAGATGAAATAGCACATCAACGCCCATTTTATGATCAATAATTTTGTAATCGTTAGTATTTAAACGCGGATCGATCTCTTCGATGAACGTTTGCACAACACGAGTGATAGCAATGAAACGCTCGTCCTGAATCGGGACCGGTGTAATTCGAATCAGAACGTCATCAAATCCTAATTCTTTTTCAACTTCACTCTCGATCTTGTCAACCACAATGTGGATGTCCTTCAAACAATAATGATCGGAAACGTCCACTAGAAGCGTTGCCATCTTCACATTTCCATATCCATGCACAACTAAATCATGGGCATCTAAAACCTCGTCATAAGACGTCACCATCTCCAACACTTTCTGAGCTTCTCCTGCACTAACGGACTCCCCTAACAACTTAGAAATGGTCTCTTTTGCTAGTATTAACCCCGAATATAAAATAATCAGTGAGATAACTAGGCTCATGTAACCATCAATGACAATACCGGTTAGGTAGGTAAACAAAACCGATGAGATAATAGCCATGGAAATCAAAACGTCGTTAAAACTGTCCTTAGACAACGCGATAAACGGTTCAGAACCGGTCGCTTTTCCCATGTGCTTATAAAAAAGCGATTGCCAAACTTTAGCTACCGCCGTAAGCAAAAGAATCACCATTAACATCACATCAAATCCCAACGGCTCTGGATTAATAATGGCTGCAATCGAACTTTGAATAAACTCGTAGGCTAAAAGGAGCATCAACATCGCAATAATAAACGTAGAAATGTATTCTAGCTTCGCATGGCCAAATGGGTGCTCTGGATCGGCCGGCTTCCTTGCATACTTGCCGGTGATCACCACCATTAAATTGGTCAGAGCATCCATCGCAAGGTTCATGGCATCAGCCATAATCGAGACCGAATTTAGCATGAGTCCCACCACCAATTTCACAATGGCCATGCTAATATTGGTAATAATTCCTACCGTAGAAGCAAGCCGATCGTATTTCACTTTTTTGGTCTTTGGATCTAAGTCATCGCCCTTAACAAACCACTTGATTAACAACTTCGTCAACGTCATCACCTCCTGCTGCTACTTCTTCCCCAATGGTCAGATTATTCAACCAATTCCCTTTGCGATAAAGCCCATGAGCGACCATTCCTTTCACCATTTCCAACAGCTGAACTAAGAAAAAGTGCATCGGAATGAAGAGCCCAAACCTCCCAATAACAAAGGCTGCAGGGATCATGATGAACCACGTAAAAGCAGAGTCAATAAGCAAAACTCCTTTCGTATCCCCACCGGAACGCAAAATAAAATAATAACTAGAATTCAAGTAGTACAGCCAACTAAAACTCACACTGACTAAGAGCAACAAGCGGCCAGTTCTCATCACTTCTGGAGCCACATGATAAAGTTCCATTAAAAACAAAGACGCTACAAAAACAAAACTTGCTAATGTCAACCCCAATCCAGCAGAGAAAAGCTTCAACCGACGTGCGTCGCGCCGTGCCGCATCAAAATCGTTTCTTCCTAAGTGTTCACCTAAATAAAGGGAAAAAACCACACTCATGCCGCCCATCCCTACCCAAATTAACTTAGAAAAGGTAGAAGCAATGCTCATGGCTGCGATGTTTTCACTGATCCGCATCGTATAAATCACCGTTAACACTTGCATGCCAAATACCCAGAAAAATTCATTTAAAATCAAGCCATACCCTTTTTGTAAAAACGATTTGAACAGGACACCTTCCAACTTAAAGAAACGACGAAAATGGATCTTGACAGGCGTTGCCACATGCCGTGTCAAAACGACGAAAATGACAAGCTCGATGACACGAGCCACTAATGTGCCAAGGGCAGCCCCTTGAACGCCCATGGCAGGCATACCAAAATTACCGTGAATCAAACCTATGTTTAAAAATGTACTAACTCCCACTGTAACCATAGCCAAATACATAGGAATTTTTACGTGACCACAAAAACGAAAGGCACTCCCAATCGCAAAAGAAATCGGCAAAATCAGTAGTGTGTATTGAATAAAGCGTAAATAAGACAATGCCTCACTAATCGTATCAGCGTCCGTGGCAAAAAAAGTAAGAATAACCTCTGGTATAACGTTCATAATTAAAAAAAAGACCACACCAAAAATTAGACTTAAGACCAAGGAAATCTTAAAAACCTCGGTCATCTTTTTCTCATCACCAATCCCCTTATACTGTGGTATGAAGATACCAGCCGTTCCTCCAATTCCAAACATAACAATGGTGATAATAAAAACAACCTGATTAACAATGGTTACCCCGGCAATGGCGTGCTCTTGCAAACCACCAACCATTAAATTATCGACTAAGGCAGCCAAATTGGTAATTAAATTTTGTACAATGTTAGGCAATGCTAAAAGCAGTGCCCCCATTACGAACGATTTTCTTGTACTCATGGTCAAATTTCTCCAAGCTAATTAAAATAATCTTTTAAGTATAGCAGAAATCATGGCAAAAAAAAAGCCTGCCAAAATTGGCAAACTTCTAAAAGTACGACTACATAACGAACTCTTCATCACCATGTTGCTCGTGACCATGCCCATGGCTTTCGCCTCTGCCACAGCGACCTCGATCTCTCTCACACCAGTCACCCTCAAATCTTCCATGCTCATGGTGCTGATGATCTTGCGTAAACTTCCTTTTAACCACATACTCATGATGCTTATGGTGGTGATGTCTTTGATGATAAACAATTGGTACGATGTGCCTTACTCTCTGATGGTGGTGTCGATCTTCAATGTTACAGTGTACCGTTGGCTCAACGATCGTTTCTACGTTCTCCTCACACCCTTTGTGGTGATGATGCTGGCAACGACACTTACATCCTCTAGAATTTCTCATATATTAGCCTCTCCTTTGTTTTATACTTGTTACACTGTTAGTATATTGTTTAACACACAAAACTGACATGGCATAAGCCAATAGGCGATGATTTTTATTGATTTTTTGCTTAAGATGAATTATGATGTCACTAAGGGAGTTAATTGACGGAGGTGTGTTTATCATGGAACCATGCTTAGTTGTCTTTGATATTGACGAAACACTTTATAATCATAAAAAAAATGAAATTCCGAAAAGTACGATTTGTGCTTTGCACAAACTTAAAGAAGCGGGTCATACATTGGCCATTGCAACGGGTCGTTCACCTTTTGATATTAACGAGAACGTTCGAAGCTTACCTTTTGACTTTTTCATTGCTCACAACGGACAGTACATCTTTCAAGGCGATCAAGTTCTTTACAAAAAAGCCCTTGACAAAACATTGGTCAAAGACTTAGCTGATATGGCGAAGATGGATGGTATCCCCGTTGGATTCCTATCTGCTACCCGCTCTATTATTTCAGTAGCAAACGAAGACATTTCCCGGGCGTTTGCTTCCTATGAACTAACGTCACCTGACGTTCAATCAGAGGCTCCTGAGATAGAATCCATCTTTCAAATGTGGATCTTTACAGAAGAGTACGAAAAATACGCACAAACTTTCGGTAGCCAGGTTCGCTTTATTCCATGGCGCAGGTATGGAGCAGATGTGATTCCATCCGATGGATCAAAAGCAAATGGCGTAAAAAAAGTACGCGAAGTCCTAACCGACTTGCCCCCAAAAGTGGTTTTCTTTGGTGATGGCATGAACGACATTGAACTGATCGAGATGGCAGACATTGGTGTTGCTATGGGCAATGGCGCACACGAAGTAAGAAAAAGAGCAGACTTTATTACCTTAAGCATCGACGAGGACGGCATTTACTATGCCTGTGAACATCTAGGCTTATTTGAAACAAATGCAGCTCAAAATGCTTTAGATTTAGCTAAAGAACTGAAAGAGCAGATCGCAGCTGACCCTACCAACTTAGAACCTTATTTTAAACTTAAACAAATTTACTCTGCACAGTTAAAATCGCCTGAACAAGCCATTGCAACGCTAGAAAATGCACTTGATCACCACCCTGAAGACGTGGTTCTACTAGCTGAAATTGCCAGTGTTTATGAATTCGAACTAGAAGATTACAAACAAGCGAAAACATACTACGAAAAAGTACTGTTGATTCAACCGGATCACCGTATGGCACTAGATGCACTTGACGTATTAAACGACCAAAACCTTCACGGTGATCTATAATAGATGATGTTACAATTTAAAAATAAGACTTAGCAACTTATTGACAGATCATCTTACAAGTCCCTTTAAGGTGAAAGCACGATCAACGAAATTAAAATTTCTGATCGTGCTTTTTTGCATACTTTGACCTTCTTTTCGACAAACTAGAGATACATGAGTTAGTTGAGGTGATTGTCCATGGAAGTCAAGACAAAAAAAGAGCCCTTGTATAAAAAATGGTGGGCATGGATCGTTCTATTTTTAATCACTGCACTTATTGTTAACTGGACAAACGACCACGTAGATTACATTCAAACTGAGGATAACGAAGTCGATGTCCTTCCCGTATTAGCACCTGCAACTGACGATTCCTACCCTGAGGAAGAGCCCTCCACCGATCAGCCCTTGACCTTTACGATTGGCTCTGACTTGCCGGCAGGTGAATACCTAGCCCTCGCTCAAGATGACAGCCCAGGTTACCTTCTCTCTACCCGTAGCCGAGATTTGATCGTCTCTGAAATCATTTGGCAAAAGCACTTTGAAAATCACACCATCGTCACGATCCATGACAATGAATTTATAACAACTAACAACGTGACCTTGCTTTTGATTGACGATGCCGTTGTGCCAAATTTTATCGATGGCATCTTACAAGCAGGCACTTACCGCGTAGGCATTGATGTTCCCCCTGGTATTTACACCTTGTTTCCTAAAGACGAGCAAGTGGGTTATTTTAGGACCAGTACAAGCAGTCACCCCATTCATGCCCACGTCATTCACCAACAAAACTTTACTGAACCCATTACCATTGCTCTCAACGAAGGCGATTACTTTACGATGATGCGTGCTGAAATAAGAAAATGATTCTCCTTTCTCCTTAACCACCCAACGTCACATCTTGTTTTTGATACCATTCAATGGCATCCATAAAATGCTGATCCGTATAATCTGGCCACAAATCATCCACCACATAAAAATCCGAATAGACCGACTGAACCGGTAGAAAGCCAGATAGGCGACGCATCCCTCCCCAACGAATGATCATGTCCATACGTGAAATGTCCTTTGATCTTAAATCCTTGATGACGTGACCACTATTAATGCCTCTCAAATCCCATTTCCAACCATAATTAACCAGAAAGTTGACCCTCAACTTAGGTTCTCCGAAGGTGACTGGCTGTAAAAAAGGACGCAAGGCATCGGGAAAAAACGTTGAATCCGCGTCACCCATGACCAAAACTTCAACGTCCCCCTCTTCACAGGTTAGCTTAACCGCATCGACACAGGCCTGCTGAAAAGCTTGCACTTGTTGGACTGGCCTGCGGCAATTGTCTGCTGTAAACCCATAAAAAGTCAATTCTGAAACGCCGTATTTCTTTGCCATTCTGACCGCTTTAACACCAGGATCCAATCCATGGACGTATCCTTCATCTTTCTCTAGCCCCTGTCCTGTAGCAAACCTTCGATTTCCATCTGGAATCACACCAATGTGCTTTGGAATTCTCATACTCCCCCATCCTTTTCATCTTCCTATTTCTCCTTACAAATATATGCCACCTTTCTCTCCTCTAATACACAGCTAACAAAAATAAGCCACTGCAAAGGGCTTATTTTTTGTTAGGACTGATTCACTTGCTGGATAAGACGATAAAGCTCTAACTCTGTTTGCACCTCTTGCTTACGACTTTTAATATTTCGAACTTGTCGCTCCCTTTTTTCAGCCTCCATTTTAGCTGTCGCCTCATGACGCTTATCGTGAACAGCAGCCGTCTGAGCTAAGACATTGACATGACTATCCTCCACTTCTAAAATAGCCGATTCAAGCGCAATGTACGTTTCGCTTTCATCCATATCCTCAACTTGAAATTCCTCATCTTTTAATGTAGCTACCATCGGTGCGTGATGAGGTAGAATCGTGAAATATCCATTTAACCCGCAAGCATGTGCACACCGTGCTTTTCCTTCAAAGATGACTTGATCTGGGGTCATTACCCGTACAGTCATTTCTTCCATTGTCTCACCTCAATTACCTTAAAGATGTCGCTTTTTCGATCGCATGGTCAATGGTGCCAACTAAACGGAAAGCTTCTTCTGGTAAATGGTCGTGCTTTCCTTCGAGAATTTCCTTAAACCCACGCACCGTCTCAGAAACAGGAACGTAAGTCCCTTTTAACCCAGTAAACTGCTCAGCAACATGGAAACTTTGAGATAAGAACAACTGAATCCGTCTTGCACGGTGAACCGTTTCTTTGTCTTCATCGCTTAATTCATCCATCCCTAAAATCGCAATAATGTCTTGCAGTTCTTGGTAACGTTGTAGTGTCACTTGAACTTTTCGTGCTACATCGTAATGCTCCTGACCAACCACATCTGGCGATAACGCCCGGGATGTAGACGCCAGTGGATCTACTGCTGGGTAAATGCCCATAGCTGCGATACGACGCTCTAAATTAGTCGTTGCATCTAAATGAGCAAAGGTTGTGGCAGGTGCCGGATCCGTATAGTCATCCGCTGGAACATAAACCGCTTGAATCGATGTAATGGAACCTTGTCTCGTTGACGTGATTCGTTCTTGAAGCTGTCCCATCTCTGTGGCTAAGGTCGGTTGGTAGCCAACTGCTGAAGGCATCCGCCCTAAAAGGGCAGAAACTTCTGATCCTGCTTGAGTAAAACGAAAGATATTATCAACAAAGAGTAAAACGTTTTGCCTCATTTGGTCACGGAAATGTTCTGCCATGGTCAGTCCCGTTAAGGCCACCCGTAACCGAGCACCAGGTGGCTCATTCATCTGACCGAATACCATGGCTGTTTTCTTAATAACACCTGATTCTGTCATCTCTTCGTAGAGATCGTTTCCTTCCCGTGTCCGCTCTCCAACACCAGCAAAAACAGAGATGCCACCATGCTCTTGAGCAATGTTATTAATTAGTTCTTGAATCAGAACGGTCTTTCCGACACCAGCCCCTCCAAATAGGCCGATTTTTCCCCCTTTAATGTACGGAGCTAAAAGGTCGATGACTTTAATTCCTGTTTCCAGTATTTCGACGGTCGTTGATAACTCTTCAAACTTCGGTGCTTCTCGGTGAATTTCAGCACGCATGACCTCTTCTGCTAGGTTGGCTTTTTCATCAATGGGTTCCCCTAAGACATTGAAAATGCGCCCTAACGTCTCTTTACCAACAGGAACCTTAATCGGATGCCCTGTATCCACAACTGGAAGCCCTAAAACTAAACCTTCCGTTGCATCCATGGCAATGGTGCGAACCACACCACCTCCTAACTGCATGGCAACTTCTAACGTTAAACGTTGCCTTTTTTCACCCATTTCATAATCGACCGTTAAAGCATTGTAAATGGCTGGAAGCTCACCCGTGTCAAACTTCACGTCAACAACGGGTCCAATCACAGCTGCAATTTGTCCGGTTGCCATCATTAAGCCCTCCTTCTATACTTTTTCTTTTTTAACGCCACAGCGCCTCCAACAATCTCATTGATTTCTTGTGTAATGGCCGCTTGACGGGCACGGTTATAGATAAGTTGCGATTCTTTAATAATATCCGCCGCATTATCCGTTGCATTTTGCATGGCATTCATCCGCGAGGCATGTTCTGCAAGCTTAGCCCGTAAAAACACCTCGTATATGATCCCATTCAAATACTTCAATAATAATGTATGCGTCGCAACCTCTTTATTTGGATCGAACAAGGAGCTCGTCCTTAAAAATGGATTTAATAACGCTTGCTCAAAAGGAAGCACAGGCTTCATTGCTGGCTCTTGTGTCAACTTGGATACGTAATCGTGATAGATCACCACCACTTCACTGACGACACCGTTCACATAATCAGCCACCACTTGGCCAACCACCGAGAGCATATCCGCATAAATCAAGTCGTCTGGAAGAAAAGTGTATGTATTTTCTACTAGCAAATCCATGCGACGACCATAATCAAAAGCTTTTTTACCAATCATGTACAACTTATAACCTTCTGGATCCTTTTCATCAACGGTTTGGGAAAGAAGTTTTAACACTTTGCTATTGTAGCCACCTGCTAATCCGCGATCAGAGGTGATGACTAAATAAGCCGTACAACTTGTTTCCGACTTTGGCTGGAAAAAAACATGACCTTCTACCACACTGGCTTCCATCGTTTTTGTCATCGTCTCTTTTAAAACGTTCACATAATCTCTATTGCATTTAAGCTTTACTTCTGACTTTGTCAATTTGGCAACGGAGATCATCTGCATGGCATTGGTAATTTTGCGCATATTTTGAGTGGCTAAAATTTTCGCTTTAATTTCATTGATTGACTGAGACATGAAACGTCATCACCTCTCTACTCTCTCATTTTTGAAAACTTCCTTGGCACTTTCAATGGCAGCGTTTAAAAGTTCCACCTCTGGTAAATCCTCTGTCTCACGAATGTGTTGTAGCAACTCAGGGTACACTTTGTCCATGGTTTTATAAAGATGTTGCTCAAAAGGCCAAATATCAGCCACTTCAATATCGTCTAAAAATCCATTGGTCAACCCATAGATGATACAAATTTGCTTTTCAACCGCAATGGGATAGTTAACCGGCTGCTTTAATACTTCAACCGTTCGCTCACCACGCGCCAGCCGTTTACGTGTATCTTCGTCTAAATCAGAGCCAAATTGAGCAAAAGCCTCTAATTCACGATAGGCTGCCAGATCCAAACGGAGAGTTCCCGCTACCTTTTTCATCGCCTTAATCTGTGCTGCTCCCCCAACCCGAGAAACCGATAGTCCAGCATCAATGGCAGGTCGGATTCCCGAATGGAAATAGTTAGATTTCAAAAAGATCTGTCCATCGGTAATAGAGATCACATTGGTGGCAACGTAAGCAGATAAATCTCCTGCTTGGGTTTCAATAAAAGGCAAAGCAGTAATCGAACCACCGCCTAATTCATCGGAAAGCTTAGCTGCACGTTCCAGAAGCCTCGAGTGTAAATAAAACACATCACCTGGATAAGCTTCCCGTCCAGGCGGACGCTCTAAAAGAAGCGATAATTCACGGTAAGCAGCTGCCTGTTTTGACAAGTCATCGTAAACGATTACGACGTGCTTCCCTTGTAACATAAAATCCTCAGCGATGGTGACACCCGTATAAGGAGAGATATAAAGCATCGGTGCCGGCTGAGCAGCTGAGGCCGAAACAACAACGGTATAATCCATTGCCTCGTACTTTTTAAGGGTTTCAACCACGGAATTAACCGTTGATTCCTTTTGACCAATGGCCACATAAATACAAATAACATCTTTTCCTTTTTGATTCATAATCGTATCCACAGCAATCGATGTTTTACCTGTCTGACGATCGCCAATGATTAGCTCACGCTGTCCACGACCAATCGGAACTAGCGTATCGATGGCCTTAATGCCTGTTTGCAGTGACTCATCCACTGACTTTCTTGCCATCACACCCGTCGCTTTCACTTCAATGGGACGCTCTTTGGTTGCATTCAAGGTGCCCCATCCATCGATTGGATTTCCGAGGGCATCAACCACACGTCCTAAAAGCTCATCACCAACAGGAACTGACATGATTTGTCCGGTTCGCTTCACCTCGTCTTGCTCTTTCACTTGTCTTGAGTCACCAAAGATAATGATCCCCATATTAGCAGGCTCTAAGTTTTGAACCATGCCAACGGTTCCTGAGGCAAACACAACAATCTCCCCAACCATAACACGAGTCAAGCCATGGACACGAGCAATACCATCTCCTACACTCATAACGGTACCAGACTCACTAATATCTAAGACACTCTCGTAGTTTTTGATTTGATCTTTTAGCCTAGCACCCATCTGTTCTAAATTGATGTCCATTTTTACTCACCTCTACTTTACTACTTAATTTATGAGATTTAATCTAGGTTCACCTGGTGTAGCGATGCTTTTAACTGTTGCAACTTTACACCCACGGTATCGTCGTAAACGTGACCACTCACTTCCACACGGTAACCACCGATCAAAGAAGGGTTAACCACAGAAACGAAGGTCACTTGCTTGTTCAATTTTTTAGAAAAAACGGCTTCTAATTGCTCAAGTTGAACATTTTCCAATGAAATAGCACTGTAAACCGTTCCTTCTACTAAGCCAAAATCAGCTTCCAAACAGCAACGTATCGTTTCATCGTAAAACGCTTCAATTTCGTCTAAACGATCAAACACCTCCTCGTCAACCAAAAAAACTAAAAACTCCATTAAAATCTGTGATATCTCACCAGCAAAGGCTGCTTCAAGCCACTCTTTCCTTTTTGACATGGTCATCGTTGGTGATTTGAAAATTTCTAAAAATTGTGGTTGCTTTTTCAATACAGCCAAGACTTTCTTCAATTCTTCACGAACCATTTCGACTTGGTTCGCTTCAATGGTTGCTAGAAGTAATCGCCTTCCATAAGCCTCTTTATTTTGCATCATTGACCTCACCTACTCTAGCAATGAAATCATCAAATAATCGTTGATGAACCTCTTTATCTATTTCCTTTTTGATGATTTGCTGGGCACCATTAACAGTGAGGTCTACGATTTCATCTTTTATTTTCGCATGAGCCGACCTCCGCTCTTGGTCGATGGCAGAAGAGGCCTTTTTCTGTTTACGTTCCACTTCTTTTCTCGCTTCTGACAACAACTCATCATAGGCTTGCTTTGCTTCTATTTTAGATGTTTCTAAAAGTCGTGAACACTCTTCTTCAGCCTTCATCAGATGTTGTTCGTATTTCCACTTTAGCTCATCGGCTTCTTCCTGCGTCACTTGAGCTTCTTCAAACTGGGAAGTGACAAGCTCTTGACGCTTTTTTAAAAAGTCCTTAGTCGGACTCCAGCCGTAACGCTTAAACATGAAAAATAAAAATATCAGTGAAATGAGTTGAATAATTAACTGCCTAAAATCAGGAATGATTTCGATGGCTGGCATAGCGCTGACCTCCTTCCTACGATTTCTATATACGAATTAACCAAAGAAAATCAATACAAAGGCAACAACCATCCCATAAATTGCAGCCGTTTCAGTAATCCCTTGACCAACGATCATCGTTTGTAAAATTTCACTCTTTGCTTGAGGTTGACGTCCTACTGCAGCAACGGCTTCTGCACCAATTTTACCCTGCCCAAGTGAAACGGAAACACCTGGTAACATTGCTAAGGCAGCAGCTATGGCTGATATCCCCGAAACAAATCCTTCATCTGTAATTCCTTGTAAAGCTGTATTTAAAAATAACATTGTAATTCCTCCTTATATTTACACCTTTATAACCTTTTACAATTCATCTATGGGGACGGTGTCTCCCATCCAAATCATTAATAAGAAACTGAAAATCATGGTTTGCAACAAACCAGAAAACACATCGAAGTATAAATTTAAAACGGGCATCAGTACAACCGTAGACCACCCAAGAAGATAAATAAGAACTGCTGTGATCACGGCACCACTCAAAACATTGCCAAAGAGACGAAAAGATAAAGACAGTATTTTTGAGAATTCACCAATGACATTTAACGGCAATAAAACAGGAAAATCTCCCAAAAATGTGTCTTTCATATGAGTGCGTAAACCTTTCGCCCTAGCACCAGAAAAATTTAAATAAAACAAAGAAACCAGTGCCAAAGACAAAGTAACCGTGTAATTACTCGTTGGCGTTGTCAGTCCAATTAATCCTAACAAATTAGCTACAACAAGATAGCAAATCAACATGCCAATAAAACAACCAAAACGACCTTTTCGGTCTCCAGTAAGTTCCAGACAAAGGCCTTCAACACCTATTACCATCAACTCTAAAAACAAAACAACCCCTTGCGAAGGCTCGCTTGGATCTGCCTTTCTAACTTTTCGGCTAGCCAGCATAAAAAACAAACTTAAACCTAAAACGACCAACACTGAATTCAAAACACTTGGTGAAACGACTATTTCACCATTAAACACAATTGAGACATCCATCGCTTCACTCCTTTCAGATGAATCTCATCTTTTCTTAGTCAACGCTACTCGTTGTTTGACCGGCTAAGGAAATACCACTTAGTTTTAACACAAGACCAACCATTGAAAGACCAACGGCGGCTGCCAGTAAAGCATACAGGCTAATTTGTGCCATTAAAAATAGACCAATGGCATAGAGCACCAGCCGTCTCAAAAGACCTGTCCCTCCAAAAGCAGTTAATCCACTGGCCTTTTTATCAAGGAGCTTTTTAGCACTTCTCACCATGAGGTGAAAGCAAATTAGATTAACGATGACCCCGATCCAAAATCCAGTAAGGATATGCCAAACAGGTACTTCCGTTAAGAAGTAAACAGCCATAACGAGAAACCCTGTTACACATAGCGACAGCAATAACACACGCTTAGGTAGCATCTGGACTAGGTCATCTTGCCATTTAATCACGTTTATCACCTCTTCTTTCCATTTTCATGATTAATAAGTAAACCATTCTAAAACCACTCACCATTCCCAGCATGGTGCCTACAAAGATAAACAAGAAAGACGTATTGAGCCATCGATCCAGATACATTCCAGTAAAAAAACCAATCAAAACATTAAAAATCATCGTGAGGCCAATTTCCCTAACAAGTGAAATCGTCACAAGTGCCTTCTGCTCATTAGGTGATCTCTTTTCGTCACACGATTCACTGCTTTTTAGCGCCATGTTGGTTGCTCCCTTTAAGTAAATAAAAAAATCCACCCAGCTTAAAGACTGTTTTGTCCGCCCCGACAAAACGCAAGTCCTCAAACCAAGTGGTTCGACCGCATGTATATGTAGTGATAGCTTAAAACATCTCTGTCATTAGAACAGCTACCTATCAAACTTTTCACAAAGTTTACCATTTTCTACTTCAAATGTCGAGCGCTTTCGGTAAAAAATTTGATTTTCCTTTGTCATAAAATCTAATAACCGTTTCTTTCACTACTCCCTATACAAAAAACAGAGCTGGTTATCCGTCAGCTCTGTCTTTAAACGATAGGTTTGATTGCATCATCACGTACTCAAAGTAAGCAATGTCCTCAGGTGTGGTGAATTTTAAGTTCATATGTCCTCCCTGAACGACTTTAACCTTAGTATCGGTATATTTTTCAATTAAATGGGCCTCATCGGTGCCGATAAATCGCTCGACCTTGGCGCGTCCGTGGGCTAGTCTAAGAACATGAGTCGGTGCCGATTGTGGCGTTTGAGCAGACATTAATTCACTCCGATCTAGCGTATGTGACACTAATGTATCATTTTCTGAGTCCATTTTCTTAATGGTATCTTTAACTGGGACAGCTAAAAGCGCCCCTTCTCCAGCTTTTGCCACTTCATAACAGCCTGTGATCATTTCCTGTGTAATGAATGGTCTGGCGCCGTCATGAACAAGAACAATTTCTTCTTTCACATACTCCAATCCCTTACATACACTCTCTTGACGGGTATCCCCACCAATAACAAACTCAACCTTTGCTTCGCCTGAAAACAAGGCTTTCATCTGATTCGCATCTGCTTCTGATGTGACCAACATAATCTGTCGACATCGTTCGTCGTTCAAGAAGACTTGTGCACTATGTTCGGCAATGGTTTTACCTGAAATTTGATACAATGCTTTGTTATACCCAAGCCCCATTCTTGATCCTGTTCCCGCTACTAATAAAATCACACTATACATGTTCATTACCTTACCTTCCATTAACGAACCAATTGAAAATAAATCATCGCCACCGTTATTCCAAAAACTAGCCCCCAAAAAGTTTCTACTGGCTCATGACCCAGCAACTCTTTTAACTGCTTCTGATATTCGGGTTCGCTTAACTTCTTAACTAAATTGGGGCGTTCTTTTAAATCAGCAATCAATTTGTTTAACATAGCGGCATTTCTTCCCGCGTGCCTTCTAATTCCCATGGCGTCGTGAATCACAACGGCTGCCAAACAAAAGGCAATGGCAAAATAAACACTCCCTACTCCCATGTGCAGGGCAACGGCTGTGGCAAGGGACGTCACAAAAGCCGTATGAGAACTGGGCATGCCGCCGGTTGAAACTAGAATACTGAAATTCCATTTCCCGTACTTAGCATAATGAATGGGAACCTTCACCAGTTGGGCGAGAAGGTTGGCAACAATCGCCGATTCCAATATGGCATTAAACCACATAGCTTCAACCTCTTTTCCTACTTTCAACAGTCATAAAACCAATCCTTGATGACATATACTACCTTAAGGTGATAGCTATGAAAGATTTAGTCAGTTGGTCTTACAACATTGATGCATCAGATCTTGTTCAATTAAACACGTTTTACTACATGGAACAAGTAACCACATATCTCTATATTATACCAGCTGGCAAAGAAAAGAGCACCGTTTTTTTTCATCTCTTAAAATTTATTGACAAGTCGCCTTACTTTAGCCTCCTTTTAACCCGAGAAAATGCCACGACCATCACCATGATGGGAACGGAATATTATGGTTTACGCTCTAATCTGAAACTCCACGATCCCATTTCAACCTTCCAGCTCAACGTTCCCGTCCTCTATCCAGCCACCTACCCAATTGCCTCTCACTTTAAATCTAGGTGGTTAGCCAAAAATCAAATTCACGAACAGGAACTGGGGTTGGCCCTTGATAAAGTTCCTCCTCACTTACGCGCCCTCCTCTTTGACCTGGCCACCTATTACATCCACCTCAACGAAGAAGCCTACCCTTTAATTGGAGCCCTTGAATCCATCAACTTTACCATTTCTCTCTGTCACGCACGGCTTAAACCAGACCAACTCCTCATCGAGTTCTTTATGCCCGAACACCTTATTCTCGACAACCGGTCAAGGCTATACTGCGAATACATCCGCCATTTATTTGTAACAACTGGCGATTTAGATCAAGTAAGAGACGTCGTCGCCACCATCGTCAAAAATGATCCCTTACTGGAAGAAGAATGGCGATTTCTATACGCAAGGCTTTACTTCCCCTCTCACTTTTATGACATCGTCTATGACATTCTTCATAACGATGAGGTTAATTTGGAATCCTTGTACGAACAGACGCTGAATTATGCCAAGCTACTCGCCTATTTGCCGACCTTTATTCACGAGTACACTGGGATTAGTATCCCTGTGTCAGAATGGGTAAGCCAGGAAAGTCATCTTTAAGGATAAAAATGAAATTCTCCCAAATGGTCATTTGTGGACCTATTTGGGAGAATTTTAATCTCTTTTTTGACTCATTTTTTCCTAAAAACGCTATTTTCAGGTCGTTTGGGGGAAAATTAATCATTTTTAGCCCTATTTTTCCCCCAAATAGCTTATTTTTGATAGCTTTGGGGGAATTCAGAAACCAACGATCACACTAATTTTCTACTACAATACGACCGTTAGTCGTTTGCAACCTTACTTCGTAAGTTCCGTCTCCAAAGGTTTGATGGGTTCTATCCTGGCCAAAGAGACGTGTCCGACCATTGGTAGTCGATAGACTGAAATCAGCATCTTCTGGTACTTCAGAAAGAGTGATACCAATGCGGGCATTGGTCGTTTGTAAATTTACCTGTTGTTCAATGGTTGGATTATTAAAATCAATGCGACCATTGCTAGAACGTACCCTTACATCCCCTACGACATCACGGATCTCAACCCTAGCGTTAGTAGTCTCTAAAAGGATCTCCTCTGCTTCCAAGTTGGAAACTTCAATTCGCCCATTGGTTGAGCGAGCCTCTATTTCTGTTGCTGCCACATTGGACACCTCAATGCGACTATTGGTCGTTGTCACACGGATGGAGTCGTAAATCTCACCAGGTAAATAAACGTCTAAAGATGGAGGATCCGTTAGGGACCTAAAATCACTAAAGTTAACACCAATGCGGATGTTATGCCTTGGCATCCTCACTTCAACTTCTAACACATCATTCATCACTTCAGCTGTTAAAGTGGCATCCGCTGGCATTCCTGTCGAAACGATCCGTACTTGATCCTCTGTGGTAGAAAAAACACGTACCCGTTGGTTCTCCGTGCTAATGTTGACACGATTAACGTGGTTCACATCCACCAACTCTTCTACTGTTGTTACTCCCCTACTATTGCCATGTCCGATCACAGCGGTTCCAGCAATCCCCATCACAATCAGTAACACCGCTAATAAGGCTAATCTTTTAAAATTTTTCGAAACGTTATTCATTACTTTCTTCCTCCTTTCATCATCCGACGGTTAAATGCAAGATAGCGTGTGGTCAACTTAACCGACCACTGAATCACATAATAGGTTCCCATGGTCATAAAAATCCCAATTCCGGCGGCGGTTAAGGAAGCAGAGAAATCAAACCACGTAAACGACTGTAGACCTATCCCACTAAAAATAAGGAGTAGAATCGGGCTCGCAACTAAAGCAAGAGAAGCCACACCAAGAGCAAAGATCGTCGCATAAATGGCAATCGCTGGTCCAAGAACAAACACCAAGTTAAAGAAGCCAAGAGCACCTACTGCAAAAACAGCGCTAAACATATCTGATACATTGGTTGTTTCTCTCACTTGTTCCACGTGATAGTCAGCCGTCATCTCTTTAGCAATTTGGGCTGGGCTTCCAAACATGTTAATCACATCAGATTCTGATTTCCCCGCTTCTTCTGCAAAAGCAAAATGCTCTTCGTAATCTTGGAGAATCTCTTGTCTCTCAGCTTCTGGCAATTTGCTTAAGCGTCGTTCTAATTCACTTAAAAAATTATATTTAGTCATTTATAACACCACTCTTCCTTAATAAATCGTTAACCCCTTTTGAAAATTCCGACCACTGCTCGGCCAACTCTTTCAAATAATCTCTTCCTTTATCTGTCAAATGATAATACTTCCGTGACGGTCCTTCCGTTGACTCAACAAGATAGGTTGTAAAGTACACTTCTTTCGTTAACCGTCTAAGTAGCGTATAAATACTCCCTTCAGAAATATCAATGTATTCCGAAATTTTTTCGGTTAGTTCGTAACCGTAGCAATCCTTTTCTTGAACGATGGCTAACACACAAAGCTCAAGGGCTCCTTTTTTAAACTGGACGTTCATTTGCATCACCTCTGTTTCCTATGTTTCAGTACTGATTCACAACTACTACTATTCATTGTTCAGTAGTGATTAATGATACTATAGCACAAACTACTTATTAATGCAAGGTAGTGATCAATAATTTTTTTGTTTTTTTTTGCAAGAAAGAAAAAAGGTGCCCTTAATAAGGCACGACTCTTAACTTCTTCTCTGCACGTCTTTTTTTATTTTAGCAATGATTTTCTTTTCAAGACGGGAAATGTAAGATTGAGAAATAGCTAGCTTCTCTGCCACTTCTTTCTGGGTTAACGCCTTTCCTCCAGAGAGGCCAAAACGCATGTGCATGATTTCTTTTTCTCGTTCTTTTAACCGTTTAATGGAATCTAGAACAATTTCCCGCTCTGCATTGTCTTCTAGCTCTTGTGCCACAATGTTCTCATGGGTGCCTAGTACATCAGAAAGTAACAATTCGTTGCCATCCCAGTCCACATTGAGTGGTTCATCAAAGGAGATTTCTTGTTTCATGCGGGATGTTTTACGTAGATACATTAAAATTTCATTTTCAATGCACCGGGCCGCATAAGTAGCGAGCTTAATGTTTTTATCCGTTTTAAAGGTTTGCACCCCTTTGATCAAGCCCATGGTACCAATGCTAATTAAATCTTCAATGTTGATGCCGGTCGACTCAAATTTTTTAGCAATAAACACAACCAAGCGTAAATTATGTTCCACCAACAATTGCCTTGCTGATTCATCGCCACCATGAAAACGACTTAAAGCCTCTGCTTCTCTTTCTCGACCAAGGGGCTCCGGCAAGGTTTGTGCCCCGTTGACGTAGTTCACATACTTACGTGTCCTAAACCTTGCTAAAATGCGCAGTATTCTATCCATTAATAACTTCACAACTTTATCCCCCTAATCTCTACGTTACATCCCGTTTACAATATCAGGCTGCATTAAAAAATCGTATTTATCAAATTCCACATCACACAACCCAATGACCACTCCTTTTACAATCACATCGTCAATTAACAATAGCGTTGGTTTAAACGCCATCAGAGAACGACTGGTATTATCAATGGTATAGTAACTCACCTGCCAGGTTTTAACCTTTCCCGCTTCAACCATCTGACAAATTGATGTGGCTTTGGAGCGTGGCACCACCATCACAGGGCGCATGGTGACGTCATCCATTAATTCATTCCCCGTGTCGACAAATCCAACACCACTGGCACTCGCCTCGCCACAAAAAAACGTGACGTCATGTTCCAGTTCTCCTAATACATATTGTCGCTGTAAAAAATGACTTTTTAACATGTAACCTATGGCAATCATCAAGACGAGTAACCCCATCACAAGAATATAACCCATCAAACTTAGTCCTGTAAAACGAATGAAATATCCTAAAATATGAACAAAACCGGAAGCCAAAGCACTTAATGTGTAAAAATAGACCACTTGAATGATGTATTTTTTTAAACGACGCTCTTCAAACGCAAGTTTAACAATAACAAGTGGAATGAAAAGAAGAAGAATCGGGACGTATAAAAAGGAAATAAAACTTGCTAACAAACTAAATCCCAACGCCAGTAAAAAACGTGGTAGCTTAACGTCCTTTTTTACAATCCATGCCACGGAACTTAAAATAAGTGCGTCGTAAAATAAACTTTGTAGTAAAAATAAGCCCATTTCCAAGTAACCACCCCCAAGTAGCGCATTATCATTGCACCTGTCATGTTCGACTAAAGCTGATCTTAGTCTCTCTATTGAGTGCAAAGCCTAACTTCACGAAGTATGAGTGATTAGTTAGACTTGTACCTTTAGGTAGCATAAAGATGTACCATATTGAGCTAATGCTCAAGGTACACCTATTATACACTACTCCCTCTGTTAATTTTGTCGAGGCATCTGGAGATTTTAAGCAATTCTTTCGACATTTTTTCATATAGTAGCTAGTAGTCACGTTCCATGGGGGTTGAGAAAAATCATGAATTTAAATCTATTACCAAAAAATCTGATCGTTACTAATGTGGTCAATACCTTAAAAGAGGATCCTGAACAAGGGGTGGTTAAACTTTTAGAAATGGCACAAAGCTATACCAAATCTTCTGAACAACGCCAAATGCTTGATGAAGTCAGTCGTTATTACCAAGGTCACGCACCAGCTAAAATGCAAATAAAGAACTTAGTCTACAACAGTAGTAGAAAGACACTTTCGGCTTTGGCTAGTAGCATCATAGATGGGCTTTCAAAAACGCCTTTCACTTTTCATTCCATGCAATGGACCTCCATCGCCAAAGCTGAGTCCTTTAAACATCAGATGTCTACCTTTCCTTTAATTGACCTTAAAAATCTAAACGAGCCTTCACAAGAAGTCCTGCAAAAGCTCAAACAAACAGGTACCATTTGTTTTGTCACCATTGACGTCCGTGATGAAAACGCCCATATCGTCACTGGAAACGACGTTATTTTGATGCTGATTAAGCTAGGTGTAAGGGGTATTTTCTATCGGATGGATGTATCCGATTTATCCGTTGAAAATCGTTTAAAAGACAGAATCCACCACATTCGAAAGACCCTTCCTATCTTGGCTTTCTATATGAAAAAAGACTTACCAGGTGGCAAGTCTAACGTTTATGAAGTAATAGAAACCATTCGAAATCAGAACTATAAAGTTAGGTTGGAGCTTTAATCTGATTAACCTAATTAACCTTCTTAAAATTGCCCTGATTTTGATAATATCATTTTCAGGGCAATTATTTTGTTCTATCTGCCCAGGTACCAAGATTGAGCATTAAAAACATCAACAAATCGCCGAATTCCTAAAATGTTGATGTTTTAGAGTCGCTACAAACCCTGATTTGTCCTGTTTCGATCAAAATATACGAATTTAGGACAATGAACGAAAACAATTCCTAACGTTTAATACTGTCGCATCTTCTTTGTGATGTGGGTCGGCATTTTTTCTTCTGCTTCTTCAGAGGCAAGTTGTAATAACGCCTTAACCTCATGTTTAGATAGGTGGCGGTATTTTCCCAAAGCCACACCGTTCGTATCAACGATGCCTACCCGATCACGACGCAGTTTTTTCACTGGATAACCAACGGCTTCAAACATTTTCTTCACTTGATGGTAGCGCCCTTCGTAAATGGTCAATTCTACCAAGGTCGAGTTGTTTTCTTTGTCGGTGCTCACAATATGGAAATTCGCTGGTTGTGTGACGTAATCCTCCACTTGTAGCCCTTTTGCTAACGGCTTAAGGGCATTTTTCGTTGCAATGCCTCTGACACGTGCTAAATAAGTCTTTGGTATGTGGGCACGGGGGTGCATCATTTTGTTGGCAAAATCACCGTCGTTGGTAAAAAGCAAAACGCCTGATGTATCGTAATCCAATCTTCCAACGGGGTAAACCCGCTCTTTAATTTCTGTACCAATAAAATCCATCACTGTTTTGCGATCGTGCTCGTCGCTAACGGTGGTCACGCAGCCTTTTGGTTTGTTCATCACCAAATAAACGTGGGCCTCTTTTTGAATCGGAACCCCCTCCACTTCAATTTTATCCGCTGAGCTTACCTTTGTCCCTAATTCTTTGACAACTTTTCCATTGACTTTTACGCGACCCTCTGTGATCAAAACTTCCGCCTTACGACGGGAGGTCACTCCGGATGCTGCTATCACTTTTTGTAATCTTTCTAAATGTTCCATAACGTCTCCTTATCTGACTAATACAAAATCTTCGTCTTTGAAAAATTCCCAAATACCGCTTCGCTTGATACCACATTAATGAAGGCCTTTTCGTCGACGGACTTAATGGTTTCTGCGGCTTCGTACAACTCATGGCTAGACAACACCATCATTAAGGTGCTCACTTTCTGACGGTGGAAAGCTCCTTTTGAGTCGGTTACCGTAATGCCGCGTGCTAGTTGTAACCAAATAGCACCTATAACTTCATCCTCTTTTTCCGTGATAATAAACATGGTTAAATTGCGATGAATCGTATGGATGCGATCAATGATCACTGTGGTAATGTACATCCCGATCATGGTGAACATGGCGACTTCCCAATTTTGATACAAGCCAGCAATGGCCAAAACAATGATATTAATGTACATCACGTATTTCCCAACGGTTCCATCAAACTTATAGGCCAACACTTGTGACAAAACGTCAACGCCTCCACCAGAGGCCCCAATTTTCAAAATAATCCCACTACCAAATCCCATAATGACCCCACCAAAGATACCATTTAACATCATGTCTTCCGAAAAGGCAACGTAGGGCACCACTTCAATCAATATCGATTGCAAGATAACAGAGACAAGGGTTAAAATGGCAAACCGCCGACCAATAGAAGCCCATGCCATCCATAACAACGGTACGTTCATCACAAAGATGAGCAAACCAAGGCTCAATTGAATGCCATAAAAATCGTAAGCAAACATGACTAAAATTTGAAGAAGACCCGTGATGCACCCAACGTACAAACCACCAGGACCGATAAAAATATTAATTGAAATAGCAAAAAGCAAGCTACCAAAAAACAAAATTCCTGCATGCTTAAGCTTAATGTTCATTTTTGGACCTAAATTTTCCATCGCACACATCCCCTCCTCTATTAATTTTTTGTTAAAACACTCAATTTGAAAGTATACCACAATTTGAGTAATCAAACCACAAAAACAGTGTGGCTACAGGTAAAAACTGCGTTTCATATAAATTTAAATTTACATCGTCTATATGATGTGCTAAATTAGAAGGAACTATCAATGCAAACGTATACAGACTGGAGGTATTCATCATGGAAAATATCGCAAAATTGAAGGAAGAATTCCCTTTAATTGAGAGGTTAATAGAAAAAGAAGAAGTGTGCTGGCTAAACCCTAAGCTAGAGAAATTTCAAGCCACGGTCAACGATTTACCACTCCGCGCCTCACATATAGAAGACGCTGAAAAAAGGCTGCAACGATTTGCTTCTTACATTAAAACGGTTTTCCCCGAAACAAAAGAAGCAGGCGGCATCATTGAATCAGCACTCGTCCCTATTCCTGAAATGCAAGCCTCCTTAGAAGAACAGGATGGAGAAAAGATTTCGGGAAAAATCTGGTTAAAATGCGACAGTCATTTACCTATTTCTGGTTCCATTAAAGCTCGGGGTGGTATTTACGAGGTTCTAAAGCATGCGGAGCAGTTAGCCATGTCACATGGCATGTTAACAGAACGTGACGACTATGCGGTCATGGCAAATGAAAATTTTAGAGATTTCTTTTCCAATTACAAAATTGCCGTCGGCTCTACAGGAAATCTTGGTTTAAGTATCGGCATTATGAGTGCGCAGCTTGGCTTTAAAGTATCGGTTCATATGTCGGCCGACGCTAAACAGTGGAAGAAAGATTTACTAACCAATAAAGGCGTTGCCGTGATTGAGTACACAGACGATTACAGTAAAGCTGTAGAAGAAGGACGTAAAGAAGCAGCTGCTGATCCTAGCTGCCATTTCGTTGACGACGAAAATTCACAAGATTTATTTTTAGGTTACGCGGTTGCTGCTTCTCGTTTACAGAAGCAACTGAAAAAAGAAGGCATTGTCGTCGACGAACAACATCCTTTATTTGTTTACTTACCTTGTGGTGTCGGTGGTGCCCCAGGTGGTGTTGCCTTCGGATTGAAATTAATGTTTAAAGACAACGTGCATTGCTTTTTTGCTGAACCGACCCCCGCACCTTGTATGTTACTCGGCATGATGACTGGTTTACATGAAAACATTGCTGTCGGAGACATCGGCCTAGATAATGTCACTGTCGCTGATGGTCTTGCTGTTGGAAGGCCATCAGGCTTCGTTGGAAAGGTGATGGAGAGCCTATTAAGTGGTGCCTATACGGTCGAAGACGATCGACTCTTTAAGATGTTAACCGACCTTGCTGATAAAGAAGACATTTATTTAGAACCATCTGCCTTAGCTGGTATGATTGGACCTCATTTCATTGCAAAAAGCAACTACTTACAGTCGTCTCAATTAGAACATGCCACCCATATCGTTTGGGCGACTGGTGGTAGTATGGTACCCCAGTCGGAGATGGAATCGTATTATTTGAAAGGTACCTTGTTAAAGGCATAGAACGAAAAAAGAGCCCACAAGGCTCTTTTCAATTGGGTTAGTCTTTACCTAGCTCTTACATAGATGTAGTCTTCCTGAATTGGAATGCCAGGGTCGGTTCTTATAATTCGAAGTTCATCTCCATTGATTTCAAATTCCCAGTTTGCCATTCCACTAGGTCCACTCATTCTTAATTCACCATTACGGGTAATGTTCCAATCGAAGTCTCCCATATGTGATCTCCAGTAACCTGTTCCATCTTCTTCAAACGTAATCTGGAAGCTACTATCGACTCCCCACTCCCACGTTCCAACTAATCCACTTTCTGCAGCATCGTCTCCTCCACTACAAGCAACTAGTAACCCAACACTTAAGAATAAAACACCAAACAATCCTAAAAACTTCTTTTTCATCTTCAACACCTCAGTTTAATTACTGCGATTATCCCAAGTCTTCTAAACTCGATCCATCCTCTTTCTTCCCTTTTTTGTTACCGATCATGGTGAAAATAGACATACCAGCCGCAATTCCACTCATGGTAATGACCTCTCTCAAATAAGCGCTCCCTAATGGACCTCGGTTACCGAAGTCGGCAAACAAAAGATCAACACCATCAAAAATCGTATGAGCAAAGCCTTCCTGATAAACAATGATGCCAACTCCAAGCGTGATGACTCCTACAGCACCGATGATGGTAAGAATAACCACAATTACGATCCCAACCACACCTGATGGTCCATTTCCTTTTTTGTAAGCACCGACGATTAACGAACCTAATACAGCAGCTAATCCCCCTCCAACGGCACCTCCAGTTCCTCCACCAATGATAAAAATAACAGCGATCCAGAGGACAAATCCAGCGACTAGACCTCCAAGGGCAAATAAAATTCCCTTCCCTAGATTTGTTTCTTCTACTTGTTCAATGTTCATATTGATTCTCTCCTCTTGCTCTTGAATATAATTATAATCCCTTCTATAAAGTAATACCATCAAAACCTACAAAAAGTTTCAATCTTTTGAAAATAGGTCATAAAAAAAGAGTCTGTAACACCTCGATTTAATTTCTCACATGGTTCATCCACATTTTTACCATTATACTCTATTTTTATCACATATACACCCTGGTGCTATAAATGTTGGCTTTTGTCACTTAAACGTTAAATTTTACACTTGAATAGTAAAAATTTTGAAAGTTGGCTACCATTGCATTTTTCTACTTGAAGTCACCTCTTTACTATGGTATAATTTCTAGCTGTTAGTATTTTAAATAATACTTCTTGCTCACATGCCTAAAGGGACGTGAGCCGCTAGACCATGAGGAGGTGTAAAACAATGAAGAAGTACGAAGTAATGTACATCGTTCGCCCTGATGTTGAGGAAGCAGCACGTAAAGAATTAATCGAATTTACGACTGGTATCTTCACGAAGATGGATTCAAAAGTTTTAGAGGTGAAGGAACTTGGTATGCGTAACCTAGCTTACGAAATCAACGACCATACAAAAGGTTTCTACGTGTTAATGAACGTTGAAGCAACCCCTGAAGCAACCAATGAATTCGATCGTCTCGTTAAAATCAACGCTAATGTTATGAGACACATCGTTATCAGAATCGACGAAGTCAAGCAGCCAAAGATCAAACCTGATACAAGGCCAAAGCGTGAAAACAGAGAACCAAGAGAAAGAAGAGAAGCGAAAGCTGACTAATTTTAATTAATTGGAGGAATTAACATGATTAACCGAGTCGTACTAGTGGGGCGCTTAACCCGTGATCCAGAGTTGAAATACACAACAAATAACATTGCGAACTTACGCTTTACGGTCGCTGTTAATCGTCAATTCTCTAATCAAAACGGTGAACGTCAAGCAGACTTTATTGGCTGCGTAGCCTGGCGTGCACAAGCAGAAAACATGGCGAGATTTTTGAAAAAAGGGTCGTTGATCGGCGTTGAAGGTCGCATTGAAACCGGGTCTTACCAAGGGCAAGATGGACAGATGCGTTACACAACCGATGTGATCGCAGATAGCGTTCAGTTCTTAGAACCTAAGTCAGCAGGAGCTGGCGGTGGACAACCTAATGCTGGATTTGGTGGAGGAGATAACTTCAACCAATTCCCAGGTAATGGTGGGCAACCATCTAATCCGTTCCCTTCTGGAGGAGGCGGCATGGATAACAACCCGTTCCCAACTAACAATGCACCTAGCAACAACAACGCATCTAACTTTAATTCTACCATTGACATTTCTGACGATGATTTACCATTTTAATTGAACATTAATAACACTTTAGTACAGGAGGACTTCTAGATGGCTTACAACAGAGGACGTCGTCGTCGTAAAGTATGTTACTTTACAGCGAATAAAATTGCTGTCGTTGACTACAAAGACGCTGACTTATTAAAAAGATTCATCTCTGACCGTGGTAAAATCTTACCACGTCGTGTAACAGGAACAAGCTCAAAATTCCAACGTAAATTAACGGTTGCAATTAAAAGAGCACGTCACATGGCGTTACTTCCATTCTCAGCAGAGTAATGACACATAGCAAAGCAGGACCTTAATGGATCCTGCTTTTTTTATTTCAAAGAATGATTTTCTTAATGATATCTTTTAATCGATCCTCCACCATGACGTCAAATTCAAAAGTATAGATCAGGCTATCAAAAGGGATGTAGCCATGATTCATGTAACCTTTCATCTTCTCGTTCATTTTTTCAATGTAACCTTCCTGATGCAGAGCACCAAAATGCTCCCAAATGATCAGTTTTCCTGTGAAGGGACTTTTAATGACAAAATCGGGATAGATCGTTTTTCCTCCCAACTTTACGGAAGCCTCATAGTGATACGGAATATCGTATGCTTCCAACAAACTAGCAATCGTAAATTCAGATTTGGAGCGCAGTAGTATACCATTTGGAGAGGTGTAATTCAACTGCTCTGACTGGTGCGGATTTTTTTTAGGTAACATGCTCCTCCATTTGTGAACGTCAGTTTGGTAAAAAAAGTTGGACGGCAGACCTTGATAAGCGTTAGGTAATGCAGCAATGACGGCTTTTGGGTTTACTTCTACTAAGTTGACAACCAGACACTTTGGGTTAAGGTTATGACGAAGACGCCTTTTTTTCTCAAGAAGAAACTTTTTTCGGCATAAGCGGCGTATGAGAGAGACGTTTTTGGTGATGCTAATTTCGTTATCACCGATCACGTGCGAAAAGTATTTTTTACGTATTTTCAACCTACCATCTGGAAGACTTCGAAGCTCTTTTTCTATGACTCTCAGTTCTTGCAGATATTTTTTAATTTGTGACTTGTGATTGTCCATATTTCTACCCCTTTTCTAACTTTTACAGTAAAATCCCCCAATTGGGTCGATTTAAACCTAATTGAGGGATTTTAATCCTTAGAATATAACGCTTTCCCCCAATTTCTTTAAGTCTAACACGTTTGGGGGAATTTTTCTACCAAAACAGGTCCTTATTTCCCCAAAATATCTATTTTATCTATGTCTGGGGGAATCCATCCTCCAAAACCCATGAATTTTCCCCCAAATACCTTCATTTGAGTCCTTTTGGGTGAATCTGGGCATAAACATCATCTTCTATTGCCTTTACGGACCTTCGTTGCCTTCTTGGATGAGCTCCTGTTCTGACTACCTCCTGATCGTGGACTTCTAGGCTTATTCCGACTGCTATTTTGACGACGATCAGATCCTTTCTGCTGAGAGCCTCTACCCGGTCGATAATCAGCCCCTCCGCTACGTGGTCGAATCAAGCAATCCGGACCATGCCCAATCAAATCCTCCCGACCTGCGTGGGTCAAAGCCTTCTTCACTACATCGTAGTTTTTAGGATCGCCACACTGTAACAACGCTCGCTGCATGGCCTTCTCTTTTTGACCCTTCGGTACGTATACCTTTTCACCAGTTAGCGGGTCAACGCCGGTGTAATAAATGGTGGTCGACAAGCTCCCAGGGGTGGGATAAAAATCTTGCACTTGTTTTGGTGTATAGCCCCATTTTTTAATGTACTGTGCTAATTCAATGGCTGCCGCTAGGTCACTGCCTGGGTGAGACGACATCAGGTAAGGAACCACGTATTGTTTCATGCCTAGTTTGTCGTTAATGGATTTAAACTTATGAATGAAACGGTCGTACACCTCTTGACTTGGTTTCCCCATTTGCTTCAGGACTTTTGGTGAAATGTGTTCTGGTGCTACTTTCAACTGGCCGGAAACGTGATGCTTAGCCAACTCCTCAAAAAAGGCCGTGTTTTTATCGTGAACCAAGTAATCGTAACGAATCCCCGATCTAACAAACACTTTTTTGACCCCATCTAAACAACGAAGTTTCCTAAGCAAAGTTAAGTAGTCCGTGTGGTCGATTTCCATTTGCTTACACGGTGCTGGGAATAAACATTCTTTCCCTTTACAGGTACCATGTTTGATCTGCTTCGTGCAGGCCCGGTTTCTAAAATTGGCAGTCGGTCCACCCACATCATTTATGTAACCTTTAAAATCAGGTAGACGTGTCAAGATCTCAGCCTCTTTTACAATCGAGTCATGGGATCGACTCTGAATCACCCGTCCTTGGTGAAAGGTCAACGCGCAAAAGCTACAAGAACCAAAGCATCCACGTTGCGAAATCAAGGAAAATTTCACTTCGGTAATGGCAGGTACACCGCCCTTCTCCTCGTAACTTGGGTGGTAATCTCTCGCATAGGGCAAGTCGTAAACTTGATCCATCTCTTTCTCGGTCAACGTGCGGGCCGGTGGATTTTGAACCAAATACCGGTTCCCATGAGGTTGCACCACTGTGCGACCCCAGATGTTATCCATTTCTAAATACTGACGTTTAAATGCTTCACCATAAGCCTTTTTATCCGAAGCAACCTCCTCAAAAGATGGCACCATCACAGACGATTTTACGTGATCAATAGAACTTGTGACATAGCACGTTCCCCGTACACCAGTCATCTTCTTGACGTCGCTACCGTAACTCAAATACTTAGCGATTTCAACGATCTGCAATTCTCCCATTCCATATACCAACAGGTCAGCTTTGGAATCAAGCAAAATCGAGCGACGCACCTTATCCTGCCAATAGTCGTAATGGGCATAGCGACGTAGAGAGCTTTCTAAACCACCAATGATCACAGGCACGTCCCGATAAGCCGACTTAATCTTCGAGCAATACACTAAAACAGCTCGATCCGGACGCAGGCCGGCACGACCCCCCGGTGAATAGAAATCTTCTCGCCGCGGTTTCTTCGCTGCCGTATAATGAGCGACCATGGAGTCGATGTTTCCTGAATTCACTAAAAATCCAAAACGAGGCGCGCCAAGTACCTTGAAAGCTTCCACGTCTTGGTAATTTGGTTGAGCGATGATCCCTACCAAGTAGCCTTCGGCTTCCAACACACGCCCAATGACCGCCGCACCAAAAGAAGGGTGATCCACGTAAGCGTCACCTGTAACGATAATAAAATCCAGCTGATCGATGCCTCGAGCCTCTAAATCAGCCTTTGAAATCGGTAAAAAATCTTGATTGTAACTATTCATGACAATACCTCTTTACTTGATCCACAAAGTCATCTAACGTTTATGGCAGATCTTCTGCTACAGGATAAACCTCTTTAAAAACCTTTGCTGCCGTTGGCAAATCAATGCCAGCCTCTTTCAACGTAGACACTTCTCCAAATACCTCTTCAGGACTTCCATCTAAAACCAGTCGTCCCCCCTTTAACACCAATATCTGATCGGCGTATTGCGCTGTCACGTCCATGTTATGTGTGGCCATCACAATGGTCGTCCCCTTCTCTTGCAATTCTGTTAAAAGCTTTAACATTTCTTGCTGACCCCTCGGATCAAGACCAGCCAACGGCTCGTCCAAAACCAAAACCTCTGGCTCCATGGCTAGGATTCCAGCAATGGCAACCCGCCTCATTTGACCACCCGACAACTTAAAAGGCGACCTCTCAAACACTTCTTCTAATCCGACTAAGGACAAAGCTTTCTTCGCCTTGTCAGTCGCCTCGACAGTTGATGCCCCATAATTTTTAGGTCCAAACATGACGTCCTTCAAAACCGTGTCTTCAAACAACTGATACTCTGGAAACTGAAAAACAAGGCCAATTCGTTGTCGAATTTCCTTTATTTCCTTGGCATTTTTTTTCTTTTTCCTGTTTAACTCTCCACCAGGCAACGTAACGTGCCCTTCCATCGGTTTCTTTAATCCATTAAAATGTTGCAATAACGTCGACTTCCCTGAGCCTGTGTGCCCAACGAGGCAGGTAAAAGATCCCTGTTTAATCTCAAAGCTAACCCCTTCCAGAGCGCGTGTTTCAAGAGATGGCTTAGCTTCGTACCAATAACTTACTTCTTCGAACTTGATGTACATAATGCCTTCACTAACTCCTCGTTTCTTACACAGATCTCATCTAAAATGCCTTCTTCCACTAACCTTATCGAAGCCTCCACGGCAAAAGGAAGCTCAAGACTGGCTTTTTCCAACACATCTTTATCCGTTAACACCTCATAAGGCGTTCCGTCTCCCGTCATTTCCCCCTCTGCTAAAACAACGATTCGATCCGCATAAACGGCTTCCTCTAAATGATGGGTTACCATGATGACGGTTCGTTCTTCATCCTTTGCTAACTCTTTTACTAATGCCATCACGTCTTTGCGACCAACGGGATCCAGCATGGAAGTCGCCTCGTCCAAGATCAAAACGTCACCGTCTACAGCCATGGCAGCCGCAATAGCAACCCGTTGCTTTTGTCCACCACTCAATTGATGTGGTGCCACCTCTTCTAAACCTGAAAGGCCTAGTGTTTCAATCTGCTGGGCGACTCTTCTTTTCATTTCTTCCCGGCTTATCTTATGGTTCTCAAGCCCAAAAGCGACCTCGTCAACAACGGTACCACCAACAAACTGGTTATCTGGATTTTGAAAAACAATGCTTACCTTTTTTCTTATGTTAGCAATGGTTTTGGATTCAAGCAGTTGTCCATCAATCATCACCTCACCTTTAGAAGGGTGAATAAGGCCAACCAACAATCGAGACAAGGTCGATTTCCCTGACCCATTATGTCCAAGTATCGCTACGAACTCTCCTTTTTCAATGGATAAGTTTAAACCACCAAATACCTGATTTTCACCGTAGTTAAATGTCACATCTTTTATTTTGATCATAGCCATTCCTCATTTAAATTCCTTCTTAAGATTATAACATTCTAAGACAAATAATAAAAGGCAAGCCACCCATTTTCTCATGGTCACTTACCTCCACTCTTTTGTCCTTTTCAACTTGACTGTAAATCTTTTTTATAACTTCTAACTGCAGCAACTAGACTGAATATAGCACCTAATACCCAAAAGATAGCAGACCAGATTCGGGCTTTATCAATGCTCAACGCTTCTAAATCCATCACCTATCACTTCCTTTAACATGAACCATCTATGTTATATCCTATGGGTTTTTGCCACTTAGGTGCGTCTGTTCAATAAAAATTTTAAGACAGAGCTACTAATTTCTAACATGGCGTAAAAGTCTGCAATCATATCGGGAACCATTCCATCTAAATCTACCCGCTTAATCACAGTTAAAATATAATCCTTTGTCTCATCTAATGTTTTAAGGGGAAGCTGATTCGCTACCGTCTTTCTCAACTCACGTAACGTATAACCATGGAGCAAAAATTCATAAGTCATGTGCTGACTCATGGAATGTGCTTGGTTCACTTTCATGTTAGCATGATAGGTACACGCATAGTCGCAAAGAAAATGAATTAACACACCTGAAATCTCTGAAAATTCTGATCGAGTGAGCTTAGGATCGCATGCTTTTTCTAACAAGTCAAAAACGTAGCCTTCATTGGCCGGATAGTAATGGGAAATTTTTTTATATTCAGGCAAAAGATCTGGTTTGACATTGGCCCAGACAAAGGTCCCGTAGTCTAATTTTTCCTGTTCTGCTTCTTCCAAACGTTGATACAAGTATTTTCCAACCAATCGATGGGTCTGCATAATCATTCTCATCACATTCCTATTTTGATCTCTCGTTAGTATGAGCTAAATCTAGTTCTGAAATGCGTCAAGCTTTATTAGCTCTTCGCTCATAAAAAGACGAAAATGAGCATTTTAAAGAAAAATGATAGAAAATTCGAGCTAAAATGTGTAAAAAGTGTGTAAAAATCAAAAAAAGTCGATTTTTAGCAGGTTTTTTTTCTTTTTTTGCGTATATAGAAGTGTACGTATATTTAGACACACTACATTGGTTTGCGCAGACCAAGTAGAAAATGAAGAGATAGAGGTGTTTCTATATGTTAAATCAACTTGCTTTAGTCGGAAGAATTGTTAGAGATCCAGAATTGAAAGAATCAAACAACAAGAAACCATTTTGTGTGGTAACCTTAGCCGTCACACGCGCTTATAAAAATCGTGAAACCAACGAATACGATACCGATTTTGTCGACGTAACCGCCTGGGGCTCCATGGCGAGAAACCTGGCGACACATTGCGGAAAGGGTTCGCTTATCGCTATGCGCGGACGGGTAGTCAACCGAACGCTGGAGTTTCCTAGTCATCCATCCTTTAGATCCATTGGTATTATTGGAGAGCGCGTCTCTTTTATCCAGACAAAGCCACCTACCCGTTCCGAAGAAATTATTTCAAAGGTCATTCCAAAAAAAGAGGAAGGCGTTGAAATGGACTTTTCTGAAGATGAAAGCTCAGAAGAAGGACAGGAGCCATTGGAGGAAAGGGCGGAACCTCAAAGAGAAAATGAGGTAGAGGAAACGAACGATGGAGAGAAAGAGCATTCAAATGGTTGAAATAATAAACCAAGTTCAGTATAATATATTCTACAAAACAAAAGGTGATACAGTATGGAAAACACAAGACTGTTAGATAAGTCTCAAGAAAATAAAGAAGCCACCAATTTGTTAGCTGAAGCAGGAAAATACCATGCCGCGACAAGTCGAGCTTATTATGCTGTTTATCAGAAAATCATTTACATACTAAAACGTCATCAGAAGGAGGTCACACGAATACATGGGAGAAGCATAAAAACATTTCAAAGCATCCTCACTACCCAAAATTTTCTTAATGCTATAGACGCAGCTAATGTAGCAAATGACATATATGCACTTAAAGAATTGAGAAAGAAGTGTGACTATAGTCAAGAATACTTAATGGATGAATCTAACTATCAAAACAAGATAAAGCCACTAATTAATGCGATTGAATGTGTGTTAGGCGTATAAATAGGTAATTGCGAAAAGCAAATTGGTAACCTAGATTTCCCCTAAAAGTGGCGTTTTCTCACAAAAGCGGGGAAAATTTTCCCTAAAAGTAAGGATATTCCATTAAATGAGGGAAATCAGCACCGATAAAACTATATTTTACAATTGCCTATAGGTGTATAAAAACTGTAAGGAGGTCTTTCAGTATGAGTGACATGAAAGAACTAATTGAGAAATTTAAAGCTGATGTTTATCTGTATCCTGGACTAAAAAATAGAACTAACTTTCATTTGAGTGATGAATTTGATGAACTTGATGACGAATACTTAGTGTTTTATCACGATGCTGAATTGATGTTCGACCAAGGATTTCGAAATTTTTCAGCTGGGCTACAAGTCAAACATTTCATATCAAAGAACATATACAACGTCGGTTTTATTTATAAATTTCCAACTAACTAAAAAGTCAATCAAGTGGGAAATATCCATAACAAAAAACAAGAGAGCCAGACCATCGTGTCTCGTTCTCTTGCTTTTAATCGCTCTCACATTTCCTCGTCTTCAAGTAGATAACCAACACCTCGTACGGTTTTAACAGGAATGCTATACTTCTTTAGTTTATCGCGTAATTTACACATTTGAACATCCACCACACGGGTTCCTCCATGAAAGGACAGTCCCCACAAATTATCAAGTAAAATTTCCCGTGACAACACACGTCCTTTGTTTCGAATCATAAACGTAAGAAGCTCGTATTCTTTTAAAGTGAGCTCCAATAAGTCACCGGCAATTTTTACTTCAAATCGGTTTAGATCAACGACCAAATTTTTATAGTGGAGATGACCACTGTCCGCTATCCCTGAATGTTGGCTTGCTTCTTTGTTTCTTCGTCTAAAAACAGCCTTAATTTTAGCAACTACTTCGCGGGAGGAAAATGGTTTAGCCATGTAATCGTCTGCCCCTGTTTCTAGACCTAGTATTCGATCAAATTCGTCGGCACGAGCTGACAGCATCATCATGTGGGCATCGATGTTTCGATCACGTAGCTTGCGACATAGGGTCAAGCCATCCATTTTAGGAAGGACAATGTCTAAAACAATTACATCGTAATTGCTCGTTAGAGCCATAGAAAATCCTGATTCACCGTCAATGGCAACGTCCATTTCCAAGCCGGCTTGCTTCAGCTCACGTTCTAATTGTTTCACAACGGAAGGATCGTCTTCGATCATAAGTATTCTTTTATTCATAGCGCACCTACATTGTATAAAGTCATTTGCTACTTGATATTGTACCACAGAGAAGATGAAAAGTAGACCCCAAATCAAAGATTTGGGGTCTACTTCAGGCTGTTGACGAACTCAAAAAGCTAATCCTCCGTTTTTTGTAACAACGTATTCAAGAAACATCAACATTTTGCAATTTTGGACCTTTGTTGATGTTTTTGAGGTAGAAATCGGAGAATCGGCGACCAAGACTATCAGGTAACCCACGATTTTACGAAAAACCTGATAGTTTGAGTACGTTTTTCGAGCTATCCGAGTAGCCAAAACATCAACATTTTGCGATTTCAACCCGTTTGTTGATGTTTTTGAGGTAGAAATCGGGGAATCAGCGGTCGAAACTATCAGGTAACCCGCGTTTTTAGAGAAAACCTGATAGTTTGAGTACGTTTTAACCTATTCGGGTAGCCAAAACATCAACATTTTGCGATTTCGATCCGTTTGTTGATGTTTTTGAGGTAAAAATCGGGGAATCGGCGACCGAGACTATCAGGTAACCCACGTTTTTACGAAAAACCTGATAGTTTGAGTACGTTTTAACTTATTCGGGCAGTTAAAACATCAACAAATCGCGTTTTTGACGAAATGTTGATGTTTTCAGATCTAGATGCTAAGAGAGCGATTTGCTCAACCTATTGCGTTTTTTGATCCTTTGCTAATGATTTATCTCCATTATGAAGGCGTCTAGCCTATTTGTCAACGGTCTAATTTTCAGGTTCGTCGCTAGGTTGCCCCACATGTCGCAAAGCTCCTATCCGCACCAGTAAGACTTGGCAACTTGTTGACAGATAGTCTTACAAGTACCTTTAGGGTGAAAGGGCGACCTGCTAAATCTTCGATTTGGGGTCTACTTTTCTATTCGTCGTCTTCAGCTTTAGAAGGTTTGGTTTTGGTCTTTGATTTAGGTGGTTTTGGTGGGTGATACAGGTTATCGAAAATTTCCATGGCTAGCATGCTCGGTGCCACCTTCTCGTTTAAGAATGAAATATCCATTAAGGAGTTGCCACTTCGGGCTTGAAACAGAGATTCTAAGTCCACACAAAGGGCTTTGAAAAAGAAATGATACGTGACCAGCTCCTCCTTTTGATTTTTTAGGTAATCCGTTACCATATGAGAAACACCAGGTACTTGATGGTAGTGGGCCAAGAAGCGGACGGTATCGGTAGTCGGTAAGTCAAAGTGACTTTTTTCAAAGTTAATCAAGTAGGAAGCCTCTGCTCCTGATAGGGTGTTAGCAATGTTAACGTCGCCATGTATCATGGAAACGGTCAAGTTTTTTTTCCGTCCCAGTTGCTTGTAAAATTTCTGCATCACATCGTCTGCTCGCCGATACATCCCATATAACAACGGGTAAATCATCATGACGTACCATTCAAAAGGAGATCGGTTGATTTTCATTTCAATGGTTTGCATGTGCCCCTCTAGTGCCATAAAGCTTCGTTTCAGTTGGCTGTAGTCTGTTTCATACATGAGACGTATTTCTTCGTCGTGTTTTTCCACTTTTAAAGTGGTCGCTTGATGAAGCTTCTCTAACATTTTGGCATAGTCGTGGACACGCTTTTCAAAAGGCATGGGAATCTGCTCTACGTAGTCCGTCAAGTAAGCCACATGGTCTGAATTCTTGGCGACGCTTTCTCCTGAGCGAGTCTTATAAATGGGAAGGACATGCTCTCTCAACTCTTTGTAGGCATAGAGCTGTTTCATAACAAAGGAGTCGTCTTCGTTAGCAAACTTGATCAGGTACACTTTATCATAGCAGACCAGCTTCCAAATTTTAGTGGTCAGCTGAGTCATGGAAACAACGCTCATGTCGTAATGCTCTTTTACAAATTGCTGGATCTCATTCTGATTTGTCATATTTAATCATGACGCAGTCTCCAGCGTGAACGACGTCGTCCAGCTTAGATAAATTCCAAACGTCGTCAATCGTTGCTGCATTTCTCTCCAATACTTCACCTAGTAGCTCTGACTCCAGGCGGATGTATACCATTTTGACCGTTGTCTGTCCATCGGCAAACTGACGGGCAACCGAATCAACATAAGAGGCTATTTGTTCAGGCTGTTCTACCATTTCTTCCTCTATTTCTTCAAAGAATTCTACTTGTTCTTCTTGAGGGTCAACTCTAATTTCTGGAACTTCTTCTGCTGGTATAACTGGTATTTCTTCTGGAACAGGGATCGGTTCTGGTGTGCGTTTATAGAAGTCTTCGTCGCTGACCACTGGTGTTTCAATGAATTTGGATTGGTAATCTACAATGGGCACTTCCTCCGGTTGGATATCTGGCTCCTCCGCGGTCACCCCCAATGCTTCTTGCACTAGGGCATCCTCGCTTCTATCTTCGGTAGCATTCACCTTGTCTGTTTTTTCTTCACGCATTTTATCTGGTGTGACTGGTATCAACGGTGAGTAAGGAATTTCTTCGATGGTCACCTCTTCTTCATAGGTTTGGTGATTCGTTACGATGGCATCTAAGACCTGTGGTTGTGCTTCGTAGCCAATAATGATCATTTCAAATTTTAGCGTTAAGGATTCTTTGTTCACCACCTGGTAGTCAAACGTCACCATTTCTAACCGAACGTCGGTTGCACCGCCAAAATAGGGCAAGGTAATGTCAATTGGAATCGCTCCTTCAAAAGGATCTTCCTCTAATTCAACGGTTAAAAACGTTCCCTTAAATCCAAAATGGCCGGTAATTTGAATGGTATCTTTTAAAACAGCACACTGTGTGACCGGCTTCATATCAATGGTAATCATATCGTGAATGTTTTCAAGCTCCAGCTTGTGATCTAGTATAAATTTATAACTCATGGTTTTATCCCCCTAACCTTAGTCTCTAAATCAATTTATGAAGATAAGCACAGCAATATAACTACTTCCCTCACCTGGTAGACAAAAACACGCGGTTTAGGCGTGTCTTTGTTCTAGCTCTGTGGTCGCTCTTCCTTCTTGTTTTTCTTTGCGCTTTGTATTGGCATTACGGATCGTTAGCTTTAGTCCCTCACTAAATATGACCACCGTTGACCCCGTTGCAATAAGGCGTGCCCACATGCTAATGCTTAGTGGCACAGCGTCAAAGAACCCACTAGCAAACTGAGTCGCTACGATTTGTAAAATTAACGTTCCAGTTAGCATCGCTAGTGCCGCTTTGTTTTTAAAGAAGTTTTCTGTAATGCTAGTGATTCCAAATTCGCGGCAGTTTAGGGCATTAAAGATCGCTAGGCACGCAAATAAGGAGAACATCACCGTTCGGAACTCTGTTCCGTGGGCCGTGACGTTTGAGAGGTTGGCTCCAAGGAAGTTAAAGCGCATTTGTAAAAATAGCACCACGCTCATAAACAAACTGTTTAAGGCGATCGTAATCATCATAAATGGGTTGATGATGTTGTTTTTCTTTGGGGTTGGCATCCGTCTCATCACACTGTTTCGAATCGGCTCCATCCCAAGGGCAAGGGCCGGTGGTCCATCCATGATGATATTAATCCATAAAAGGTGAATCGTTGTAAAGGGTAAGGTATAGCCTAAAATTTGCGATAGAATCATAATGGAGAAGGCAATGACATTAACGGTCAAGGTAAACTGGATGTAACGCTGGAAGTTGTTGTAAATCCCACGCCCCCATTTAATGGCTTCTACAATGGTTTTAAAGTTATCATCGGTTAAAACGATATCGGCTGCCCCTTTGCTCACCTCCGTCCCCGCGATGCCCATGGCAATTCCAACGTCTGCTTTGGTCAAAGCCGGGGCATCGTTGATCCCATCTCCTGTTACGGCGACCACTTCTCCGTTTTCTTGGAGGGCGTTAACAATACGTAATTTAGTCGCTGGCATGGAGCGAGCCACAACGGCAATGGATGTAATTTCCTGCTTCAGTTGTTCGTCGGTAAGGCCTTCAATGTAAGAGGCCTCTACCACCCGCATACTCCCTTGTACAATACCAATCTCTCGCCCAATGGCCTCTGCGGTAAAGTAGTTATCTCCCGTTAAAATCTTGGTTTCAATGTTAGCACTTCGAGTGGTTTCAACTGCCTCAATGACGCCTTCTCGTAAAGGGTCACTAATGGCGACAAAGCCATGGAAGACGAGACGCTTGGTAAAGTCTTCTGTGTTCATGGCCTCATGCCTAGAGGGGGTTTCTTTATAAGCAAAAGCTAGGACGCGCATTCCTTCCGATTGCCAGCGGTTAATGTGATTCATGATCGCCTCACGACGTTTGTGATTCAGTATCCAGGTTCGACCACCTACTACCTCGCTATCGCATTGATCTAAAATAACTTCTGGAGCTCCTTTAGAAAGGATCGTAAACTGAAGTCCTTGGCGCATCACGCTTAGCATAAACTTATGTTCAGAAGAAAAAGGGATTTTACGCATCACATCACTGGCATCCCGTAGCCGTTGATAATCGGTGGCATGAGTGGCAGCAATTAAGGCTGCTTCCGTTGGATTGCCCATATAAACCGGCTCTTTTTCTTCACTGAACACCACATCGGCAGTGGCATTGATCACACAATTGTTGATAAAGAGCGGGTGGGATTTAAACGCATCAAAGGTCACCTCTTTCCCATCTAAATAGGCTTTGCGTACTTTCATTTTATTCTCTGTTAACGTCCCTGTTTTATCGGAACAAATGACACTAACGGCCCCGATGGTTTCGCAAGCTTCTTTTTTACGAATCAGCACGTTCACTTTAGACATCCGTTGCATCGTTAAGGCCAATGTGATGTTAACCATGGTCGGCAAACCTTCTGGAACCGCCGCAACGATCAGTCCGACACAAACAATAAAGGTCGTTTTAATGCTTGGAAACACCACATCCATGGAACGAATGCTCGCCATAAATCCTTCCCAGCTTGTAACGGTCACACTCAAATTAGAAGCACGTAAAATTTGCATGACCATGTAGCCAAATAACATCAAAGCAATGCAGGAGGAGATCGTTGAGATCTTCCCACCTAATTTTCCTAACTTAATTTGTAGTGGTGTCATAGCCTCTTCCTGATCCAAGTCGTGGGCAATCTTACCCATCTCGGTAGCGTCACCAATGGCTGTAATCTCCATGATCCCGCTACCTTCACCGACTAAGGTTCCACCAAAAACATGTGCCTGGTTCTCCTTCTTAACTTGATCAGACTCACCGGTTAACATGTCCTCTCTTGCAGACAAATCATCGGACTGAACCATTACACCATCTGCTGGAATCATGTCGCCCGTCTCTAAATAAACCACATCGCCAGGTACCAACTCTTTTTTTAATATTTGCTGACGCTGACCATCACGGACCACCTTTACTTTGTGTTCATCTAAAGACTTCGATAAAGCTTCCGATGCCTTTTTAGACCGACCCTCCGTTAAGCGACCAATGATGATTCCTAGAAGCACCGCAATAAAAATTCCCAGTCCATCCTCGTATTCGCCAACTAAAAAACTCATCCCACCTGCGATGATTAAAATCAGCATGAGGGGCTCTTTTAAAATCAATAGAATATCCCTCAGAGCAGAGCGTTCTTTTGGTTTTGAAAACTCATTTTCTCCGTATTTCTCTCTTGCCTGTTCCACTTCTGACTTTGTCAACCCTACTTGTTTGTATCTCATCGTTAACTTCACCTGCTTCGTCTAGTTTGTCTACTCGTGTATAGTGAAGTTTATGGGACACGAGAGTTGGTTAGAAGCATCTTTTTGATCAATCGCACGACAGACGCTGACACAAGAAGGCAATTAAAAAAAACCAACCTGATCGAATGAAAAAAATCGACGACAGTTGACCTTTAAATGTTAAAAATCCATTCTCTTTCCCCTTTAAATCAGAAGTGTATATTCCTACCAAATTTACTCGAATCATGTTGAATAATAGAGAAAAGACTGTTATACTTTCTTTAACTGTATACGTTTGGGGTGTTGGCAAATGGAAAGTCTTCTCATCGTAAACCTGGAAAACAAGGATATTTCTGAGGATATCAGAGATTTTTTAAACCAGTTTTACAAAGCTTATAAAGCTGACACAAAAGAACAAGTCACCGACGTGCTAAGCCATACGTTTATTGACTTGTTTTTAGTGATCGCAACTAACATCAATGACTCGATCATTGCTTTGCTTAAAGAAATAAAATCCGAACGACACGACCTACTCCCTGTCATCGTCTGCCTACCAGAGATTAACGCGCATAACCAATCTCTTGCTTTTCAGCAACGCATCCTTTATTTAACAGCGTACCCACTGAATTTAAGCCAGCTCAAAAAGGAACTGGCCAATGTTTCACGTATGATACCTGTCACCTCTGACAAAAGCATTAATCTATCTGGTCTTTACTACGAAAAAGATTATTTGGTCAAAAAGATCCGTTATATTGAGCGCAGCCGTCCAAAATACTTAACGATTGTTTACGAAGAGGAAAACGGCGACTTATCAGAGGATGAATTCTTCTTTAAAAAAGGGTTGAAAGATTTCATTTGTCGATATGGGCTAGAAAAGCATTTGATCCAAGTGAATCAAAGCTATTTAGTCAATCCTAGACTCATTAAGCACATTGATAAAACCGACAAAACAAAGTTACAAGTGATTTTAACGACAGGGGAACGCTTAGATGTGGGACAAACCTATTATAAAAAAATGAAGAAAGGAGTGGCTAACGATGCTAAATAAAATTCTTTTAGATCTCACTGAAATTCTGTGCTTGTATTTGATCTTAAGAGGGATCAATCGCTTTAAAGTGAAAGACAGTTTGATTTTCATTTTTGCAACGAAGCAATACATCCGGTGGGTTACTATTGCCATGCTTTTCACCTACGTCGCCGGAGTTAATGTCATTTGGTATTTTCATCGTGATTTAGGCCACTACCTCGGCATCATCGGTTCTTTAGTCATCCCCTCTTTTATGATTCAAATAGGGTACATTAGCTTGAAGAAGGTTCTATTTGCCCTCTTGATGTTCCTTTTAGCATCAACGATCCCTATCCTTATCACTTACGTGATGAACTTCCCTAACGCCTTTGCCTTTATCATGATCTTTGCTACTTTCAGTTTGTTGCTTCACTTTGAGATGATCTATAAAATTCACCAATTCTTATCTAAACGTCCTCTCCTTCTCAATGGTTGGTGTGCTATGGCTTTCCTCTGGCTATTATCCACTTTTACCAACTGGTATAACTACATGGTCGTTATCGTCCTTTTTCTTTTTGGTTTCCTCTTGGCTGGAATCACCATTTATGGGGTGCAAAAATACCATGAAAAGCACTTCGTTTCTACCTTAGTAGGACGATCCTATTCGGAACTAAAAGAGGAATTAAAAAAGAAATCCTCGCGATACCTTGACATGGAACGCTTAGATTTCTACGAATTCAATACCATTTGGTTTACCAATCGTTTTGCCAATTCCCTAGACAAAGAATTCAATCGATTAAACTTAACGGCTGACTTCGTTAAAGAAGATCATTTATTAAAAATCCATTTATTCAAAATTGAATAAAGGGATTTTTAAAAGGTCCACTCACACAAGAAAAAAGCAAACCTGCATAAGAAGCTGGCTCGTGCAATCTCCACTTCTGCAACGTTTAATAGAAACAGGGGCATAAATTGAAACATCGTTAACTCAACCTTTCATTCTGTTTTAATCAACAAATTACATCCTATTATAACGCAATTCAGCCATAAAGAACAGTATTCTTTTAAAAAACAAAAAATAATGCCCTAATCGACATAAATTATGCCCTGCTCCCGGTTTTCCCATCTTTTTGTGATATCCTTTACTCACATATACTTAGCGAGGGTTTTCACCCCATTGAATCCTCATGTTTTCGATCTACAGACCCCAGATCGTTGACCCTAAGTATACGTGCTAAAGCAACGTATTCCTCTAGCCCTCTAGAAAATGCGTTGCTTTTTTTTTATTTGTCAAAAACTTAACACAAATTAGTACGATGTCAAAGATCGTTCCAGCCATAGGACAAACACCACAACGGTCCAAATTTTCCGACTATGATCCTGCTTATCTCGACGATGTTCTTCCAATAACGTAAGAACTTTTTCTCTGTTAATAAAAGGTTCTGCTATCTCACTAAATAAAATCTCACGAACCTCCTCGTATAGTTCATTTCGCATCCAATGAGCGAGTGGTACAGGAAAGCCTCGTTTTTTCATGTTTTTCATATGATCCGGTAAGAAGTCCTGGAAAGCCTCACGCAGGATGGATTTGGCTACCTTTCCCTTGATCTTTTCTTCCTTAGAAAGTTCCCTCGCCACCTTAAATACTTCTTCGTCCAAAAATGGCACCCGTACTTCTAGCCGATGCGCCATGGATAAACGATCAGCTTTGAGCAAAATGTCCCCTTTTAACCAGGTGTGGAAGTCGATGGTTTGCATTTGTTCCAACCTATCCAAATGGGAAATTACATCGTACAGTGGATCGGTGATGCGTTTCCATGGATGACCACTAAATCTCAATAACTTAGTCTTTTCATCTTCTGAGAAGATGAAGGCATTGCCAGCGTATCGATCACGTAAAGGTGTACAACCCCGCTCTAAAAACCCCTTCCCCTTCGTGCCCACCGGCAAGATACTAGATGCAGACAACAGTCCTTTCTTCACACGATCAGGGACTCGTGTAAACAGCTTCAAGCCATCCACTTCTTGGTAGATGGGATAACCACCAAATAATTCGTCGGCTCCTTCACCCGAAAGAGCAGCCTTTACCTCACTCACAGCAAACTCCGATAACAAATAAAACATCACAGCCGACGGATCTGCTAGAGGTGAATCCAAGTGATACACCGATTTTCGAACCGCATCCATGTATTCATAGGCTGATACTTTGCGTGTTCTTAAGTCAATGCCTAGGGCATCTGCTGACATCTGAGCATCGACGAGCTCACTGTGACTATCTAGATCGTACCCAATGGAGAAAGCCTTAATGTTAGGATTCACCTGCTTCGCAATACTGGCTACAATGGTAGAATCGATCCCTCCTGATAAAAAAGTTCCGATTTCAAACTCCGATGCCATGTGGGCATGAATCGAACGGACGATGACATCTCGCACCTTGCTTACTGGGGTTTGGGAAACGGTAGATCCCAACACGAGCTTCAACGGTTGATAACGTCTAATCGTCAACCCTTCTTTGAAATCGTAAGTCAAGACGGATCCTGCAGGTAGATGGTTAATTCCTTTAATGACCGTCTCTTCTTCCGGTACGTATTGGAACGTGAAGTAATGGGTTAGTCCATCTAAATTAAGCGCCTCGATGTCGTAGCCTTCTCCCGGTTTAAACACCTTTAATTCAGAAGCCAGTGATAAGCTATCGACCTCTTGTTTATAGTAAAGGGGCTTTATTCCGAATCCGTCTCTGACAGCTACGAGGCGCTCTGCCCTATGATCAAGGATCACAATAGCAAACATACCCCTAAGCTTAGAAGCAAAGTCTTCTCCATAGTGGTCGTATAAACCTAGAATGACCTCCACTTCCGATTGGGTTTCAAAATGGACCCCTTCTTCCACCAGCTGTGCCTTCAATTCTCGGTAGTTGTAAATCTCACCATTAAATACACAGGTGTATTTGGTGTCGCTCGTCGTATAAGGTTGAATACCTGTCGCCACGTCGATAAAACTAAGGCGTCTAAATCCTAAACCTTGATAGCCATTAAAAAAGAAGCCCTCGTCGTCCGGCCCACGATGGCTAATTTTTTTGACCCCTTCTTTGATAAAAGCTTCTTCTTTTTTTGTGATGTTACGACTCATGATAGCAACAAATCCACACATGTACAACCTCTCCTATTTCAACATCAACTTCTTTTTAATGGCTGAGGATGCCACCACACGATCATCAAAATTCAGGACATCCTGACCAATGATTTGATAGGTTTCGTGACCTTTCCCTGCAATTAAAATAACGTCTTGAGCATGGGCTTGATCTACTGCATAGGTAATCGCCTCTTTGCGGTCCACGATCACTTTGTACCCCTCACCTTGTATTCCCGCTTCCATGTCCTGTAAAATCATCAATGGATCCTCTGTCCGGGGGTTATCCGAAGTTAGGATAGCAACGTCTGCTAGCTGGCTAGCGATCTTCGCCATCATGGGACGCTTCGATCGGTCCCGATCACCGCCACATCCCACAACACAGTAAACCTTGCCAACGGCAAATTCCTGTACCGTCCTTAGCACATTCTCTAGGCTATCTGGGGTGTGAGCATAGTCTACAATGACCGTAAAATCCTGGTCCACATCCACTAATTCAAATCGTCCAGGCACTCCTTCTAGCTTGCCAATTGCACTTATAATAAAATCCAGATCTAATCCTGAGGCCAACGTTACTCCAATGGTCGCCAGGACGTTGTAGACGTTAAATTTTCCAACCAGCCTCATATTGACTTGTCTTTCCATCCCATGGATAATCAAGGTAAAGGCAGTCCCATGCCCCGTCACTTGAATGTCCCGTGCCTGAATATCGGCATCTTTATCAATGCCATAGGTAATGACAATGGCTTGAGTCGCAACGATGTATTCCTCTGTGGCAGAATCGTCTACGTTTAAGACCGCATATTTTGGATTCTGGTAGTCAAATCCATTTCCTAATTGAGAAAACAGGAGACTTTTTGAGCGCTGGTACGCATCCATGGTTTTATGGTAGTCCAGATGGTCTTGAGTTAAATTTGTAAAAACCGTAATGTCGTATTGACAGCCGTGAACACGTCCCATGTGAAGGGCATGGGAAGAAACCTCCATCACGGCAGTCTCCACCTTAGCCTCTACCATCTGGTGAAACATCTTTTGTAGGATTAAAGCATCTGGCGTCGTGTTCTGACTTTTAAACGCTTTGTTTCCAATTTTCATGCCAATGGTACCAATCAGCCCGGTTTTTTGACCACTTTTTTGCAAAATGGCTTCGATGAGATGTGCAACCGATGTCTTTCCATTGGTGCCAGTCACCCCAATCATTTTTAGTTTAGAAGTGGGAGCCCCATAAAAAGCATTGGCTAAAATAGCTAAGGCACGTACTGAGTTCCTCACCTTTATCGTGGGGATATTCACGTCAACTTCTTTCTGCGTGACAGCAGCAACTGCTCCATTTGAAGCGGCTTCTCTTACGTAATCGTGCCCATCTACAGTATGCCCTTCAATGCAAATAAATAAACTTCCAGGTTCAACTTCTTGGGAGTTCACTTCGATGGATGTAATTTCTGGGTTTTCCTTTGGCAAGCCACGAAAACGATGCATCGCCGTGACCAATTCATGTAATTTCATCCTTTACCCCTCCTTTTCCAAGGCGAGTGCCCCTCTTTTTAGTATAGGTATTTACCTCTCATAGGTGTGGGCGTTAACATACGAAGGGGTTGTAGAAAATAATCTGGTTTTGAAGGGATTGCAAGGTGAAAAGACAAGTGTATGGTTATTTTTACTTTTTACTTGGCTTTTAGAGAGCTAACTTTGCCTGTAAAAGCCAAGTAATTGGCTATATTTGTCTTTCACTTGGCTTTTATGCATACAAAATGGTTCAAAAAAGCCAAGTAATCTACATTTTCTGCTCTTTACTTGGCTTTTGCCCACAAACACTCAGTAAAAGATAAGATAAACATGGATCAACAACCCTTTCGATTGCCCATACATCCTAAACAACAACTATTGAATAAACCCCTCAAAAAGGGTACAATAATATGAGAATAAATCGGGGACGTTAGGATGATTAAATTGAACATTAAAGAATTATTTGATGGTACCAGATATGATTTTGAAATAAGTGGCTTACAAATCGATAGCCGACAAGTGAAGCCAGGTGACCTTTTTGTGTGCATTAAAGGTTACACCGTTGACGGTCACGATTTTGCGAAAAAAGCTGAGGAAAATGGTGCCGTTGGGATCATTACTGAACGTCATTTAGAAGACGTTCATATCCCACAAATCAAAATCCAAAATACCGGTGCAACCCTTCCACTTTTAGCCCATGCTATCCTAAACAAACCAACAGAAAATATGAGTCTCTTTGGTGTGACAGGAACCAATGGAAAAACGACGGTTTCTTATATGCTAGAACACCTACTACGTAGCTTTAATAAGGCAGTGGGTTACATTGGCACCAATGGGATTCGTTATGGGGACGTTAACTACGAACCAGTAAACACGACACCAAATGCTCTCGACCTACAAGCGACTTTTGCTGACATGGTTCATCGTGGCGTTCGTCACGTCTCTCTTGAAGTGTCCTCCCACGCACTGTCTTTGCACCGCGTAGACTGCTGTCAATTTAAAGTGGCTATTTTTACTAATTTAACTCCCGAACACCTAGACTTCCATCCCACCATGGAAGATTACTTCGAAGCAAAATACAAGTTATTTACCATGCTAGAAGATGGTGGTTATGCCATCATTAATACCGACGATGAATACGGCATCCGAATCGCGAACCGGATGAAAAACTTAGGTACAAATTGTTACACCTATGGCACCCTAAAAACGGCTGATTTTATGGCTAAAAACATTAAACACACGCCGAAGGGAACGCACTTTGTTTTAGACTTTCAAGGAAAATCCTTCGAGCTGACCGTGCCAACCTTGGGACTCTTTAACGTTTACAACACCTTGAGTGCCATCGCCGCAGTCGTTAGTGCAGGCTTGCCAATCGAAGAGGCCATTGCTACTATGGAGAAGTTACCGATCATCGACGGTCGCATGGAAATCATTGACGTAGGACAGGATTTTACCGTTATTGTGGATTATGCCCATACACCAGATGGGGTCGAAAAAGTCCTTGAATTTGCCCAATCCATCAAAAAGGAAGCCATCCGATTGGTGATTGGTTGCCCAGGAGACCGAGATCGAACCAAACGTCCCGTTATGGCAAACTTAGCGGTTAACGGTGCTGACGACGTGGTCTTCACATCCGATGATCCCCATTCAGAGGATCCCGTTGCCATTTTAGAAGAAATGACCAAAGATTTATCAGCTGACAACTTTAACATCGTCGTTGACCGTAAATCAGCGATCCAGCGTGTCTTTGAAAAAGCGAAAAAAGACGACGTGATCATTATCGCTGGCCGTGGTCACCAACGCTGGCAATACTTTGCTAGTGGTAACGTGGAATTTGACGACCGTGTGGTTGTGACTGAAGTGTTGAAAGAAATGATATAGATAGTGAGCCCCTCATTAAGACTTTGTGCCTTAGTGGGAGGTTTTTAGTACGTATGGAAAATAATAGTCGATAGACTTATACTACTTCACAAGTTCTCGAAATTTGAGTCATTTCCCCATCAAAAAATCAGCACTTCTACATCAAAGTGCTGATTTCTAATCCGTTATTCTGCTACAAAGTACACGTGGTACCATCTTAGGAAGGCATAAACCGTCCAAATTTTGCGGGTGTGGTTCGCCACACCTTGGCGGTGTTCGGTTAAGATCGCCTTCAAAGCCTCTACGTCGAAGAATTCTGATGTATAAGTTGCATCAAATTCAGCTTCAATCAACTTGCAAAACTTCTCCTCAGCCATCCACTTAGAAATCGGTACCGGGAAACCTTTTTTAGCACGCATGTACCATTCCTTCGGTAGGGCCTCCCCTGCTGCTTCACGAAACACGTACTTCGTTTCGTAATTTTTCAGCATGTAGTCCGTTGGAACGCGACTTGCTAATTCTTGCATGCGCGTATCCAGAAGTGGCGTTCGCGCTTCAATG
>Ga0131853_10001134_pt1 | contig 48561 bp, 38 predicted proteins | sample TergutLab28metaG_FD_92764 | JGI IMG/M metagenome (GOLD analysis project Ga0131853, IMG submission 92764) | Labiotermes labralis P1 segment gut microbial communities from Petit-Saut dam, French Guiana - Lab288 P1 (version 2) (version 2) | ecosystem: Host-associated > Arthropoda: Insects >... | reverse complement strand
TGAACTCAACCCCATTGAGAATTTTTGGTCATGGCTAAAGAGTAGGTTGCGAAAGATTTTGCCCTATTTTGATAGTTTCGATGATGCTTTGATGGACTGTTTTTTGGTTTAGTGGGTATAGTATCCAAGCCACCTCACCTCATATCCAAATTTGTCAATATGTATTTCAAATAAAAACGCCATGGCGTTTTTATAGCGACATGGCGTTTGATTAATATTAATCTTGCGTATATGGCAACAAAGCCATATGGCGCGACCTCTTAATAGCTATTGTAAGAGCTCTTTGCGCTTTTGCGCAGTTACCAGAAATACGTCTTGGCAAGATTTTACCGCGCTCAGAAATAAATTTTCTTAGGCGGTTTGTATCTTTAAAGTCAATATATTTGATTTTTTCTGCTGTAAATACGCAAACCTTTTTTTTTCTACGTCCGCGTCTTCTTTGTTGTTGCATCATATATTTGTCCTCCTATAATTTAAGCTGAATAGATATTAAAACGGCAAGTCATCATCATCCAACGCAGGGGCTGGGTTTGTATCCACCTCGAAAAAGCTGTCCGAAGGCGGCGCGCTTTGCGCTGATGGTCTTTGATGTTGCTGTTGTGGCGCAGGCGGCATATAAGGCGTTCCATAACTATCGTTATAGTTAGGATTTTGCCCACCTCCTTGCCCGCGAGATTCAAAGGATGCACGACTCTCAGCAAAATGGTGGTCGTCAGTTATAACCTCTGTATACCATTGTCTTTGACCATTGTTGTCATCAAAGCTACGTATTTGTAAGCGTCCTGAAACACAAACCATCTGCCCTTTGCGGAAATATCTTTCCACAAACTCTGCAGCTCTGCCAAAAGCAGTGCAGTTAATAAAATCTGCCGATTGTTCGCCCGCATCGCGCCTTTGTTGGCTTACTTGACGATTCACCGCCAAAGTATAGCGCACGATAGCCAAAGGTTCTGCTGCGTTAGAATATCTCATTTCTGGGTCTTTGGTCAAGCGACCCATAAGTATAACTTTGTTCATACGACACCCTCCACTATTGCTTTTCGAGGTCTTCCCTGCGAATGGTCAAGTAGCGTATCACGTTTTCTCTGATGTTTAAGCGGTCTTCCAGCTCGGCTGGCATGGTCGCAGGAGCATCAATGTAATAAAATGTGTAATGACCTTCTGTAAGCTTGTTTATTTCATAAGCAAGCTTACGTCTGCCCCATACATCCGCCTTTTCAATCACGCCGCCAAAGCGAGCAATAAGCTCCAATATAGCATCCGATTCGGTTTTGATACCCTCTTCATCTAAAGCAGGATGCAAAACAATTCCCAGTTCATATTTGTGCATTAAAAGCACACCTCCTTTTGGTCTTTTAGGCCCTTTGTCTATGCAAAGAGCAAGGAAAATTCATACAATCACAAATTATACCACAAACCCCGCAATATTGCAAGCTTTTTTTGCTCGTGTTTTGCCGCCTATATAGCAAACGATAATGAAAAACGTTGAAGCAAGCCAAAACAACCAACGCTCCAAGGGTGTTTTGGCCATGTTGGTGCAAGTACCAACATGGCCTGAAACGATTTTGAATGTCGTTTGCTATAGCAACACAAAGAAATTCCAATTACGCAAAATAAAAATTAGCAATGCCAGAAGCACAATCGTCGTGCCATAAATCACTTTGCTTTTTATACTTATAGCCCCTTTTTCTTTGACAAGAAACAGAATCGACCCAATAGCCATCAAAGCCGATAGACCAGCAAGTAAATAATTAGTCCAAATATGCGGATTAACGTTTGAAGCCGTTATAGCAATCGCATCCGAAACGAAGAAGCGTAGCACAACATTCAGTACGTTATTCACCAAAAGGAAAAGTCCACAAAGCATCATCCCAACATTTAATAAACGGAATTTTGTTTTATCAATCGGTTTGTTCCTCATTTTCTTCACTACAAATGCTATTAGTAGGACAATAGGCATCACGAGGAAAAATAACACAGATGTAGTCACGACACCTACAGAAAACATTGTAAACGGCACACGCCACTGTGGAGGCAGTGAAAAATCCGACCCTGGCGCATAGATATGCATTGGTTCGCCATTTTCCATTCTAAAGCGCAATTCACTAAAGCTCGCATATGCAAAAGGTTCGCTTGCAGAGACCAACCTAAAAACATAAGGCTCTATTTGCACAAAATCTAAATCAAATGCTCCCATAGCTAAACGAATAGTATTTTCGTCCAATGCTGTAACATTAGCAATGGCCGTATTTGTTAGGAAATCCATGAAGCTGCCTTGTGTGCGGCGCAATGGCATGAACTGTCCTTCCACGACCGATGCGTGTGGCAAATCGCCCAATGTAGGTACAATTTGACCAATTGTATTTTCAGCCAGAATATGTGTTAAGCCAAGGGTAATATCAAATTCGCCTTCAGTATTCGACAAAACAACCCAGCCAAACCTTTCCTCTGGAACAATGCCAAAGTTTGCAGTAAAGCCTGCAATCCCCCCGCTATGACCAATGGCATCAAAAATACCATGTGGCATAAAGCCATGGTAAAACGAAGGGCGGTTCTCGGGGTCGGGCGAACTTTGAGTAAATAACAAGTCAAGCGTTGCGCGATTTTCAAAAAGCGAGCCAGAATTGCCTTGTTCTGGTGTTAGGGCAATAATAAATCTTGCCAAATCTTCGGCAGTCCCCATAGAGGAGCCAGCGGGATAATGTCCGCCCAAATGAGATATTGACCGCTCTCTAAAGCCACTGTTTATAGCACTATAGCCTACAGCCATGTTTTGCATAAAGGCTTGATTGCTTGTCCATAATGGCTCATCCAAAGTGTTTTCCATACCTGCGGGCAACAAAATATTTTGCATATTAAAGTCAGCAAAACCAAGTCCGCTAATCTGGCTGACTATATACCCCGCAAACGCTGAGCCCCAATTGGAATAAGAACTGGCTGTGCCAGGGGTAAAAATTTGGCTGGGCTGGCTTGCAAGCAAACCATCTCTAACGCTAAAATTTTGCCAATCAAACACGCTTGCACTTTCTAAGTAATGAAAAGTTTCAGCAAAGCCCGCACCGTGGTTCATCAAATCGCGCATTGTAAAGGGCATTTCAAAATCAAACAATGCTATATCTTCAGGACTAAGATAATTAGCAATATCTGCATCCAAATCAAGCAATCCACGCTCCGCAAGCTGCATCGCAGCAACCCATACAAAAGTCTTGTTTATCGACCCATGGCGCGAAACAGTTATGCTAGGGTCAAAGGGTGTGTTGTTCTCGATATCTGCATATCCCCAGCCGCGAGAAAAAATAATTTCACCTTCATGCACTATAACAATTGCAACGCCAGGGGTTGAAATGCCTATATGCTCCGTTACAAAGGCATCAATTGTGCTATCCAGCTCCGAAAAAGGTATGCCTGATGGTGTTTGTCCTGTGGCTTCTGTGTTTGCATAAACATTAGCCGACAACATAACAAAAAGCATCGTCATCAGTAAAATTAAAACCTTTCTTGCCTTGCAAGCCTTAATATTCATTCACTTTCTCCTTAAAATTGTGACTATTTATGTACAAACTATATACGTCCAGGATTTACAAAAGTTTTTATGTAAAATTTGATTAGAAAAAAGTGCTTGACAAGAGAGATGTTTTTATGTAAAATATGAAGGTCGGGATAATCGGCACAAAAAAATATTTTGCCCGGATAGCTCAGATGGTAGAGCAGTGGACTGAAAATCCACGTGTCGGCGGTTCAATTCCGTCTCCGGGCACTTTTTATTCTAATGCGGGTGTGGTTCAATGGCTAGAACATCAGCCTTCCAAGCTGAAAGCGTGGGTTCGATTCCCATCACCCGCTTATATTTTATAAAAAAGTCTGGCACATGACCAGACTTTTTTCTATATGGCTTTTCTCGTATAAATCGGCTTATTTAGCATATATATCACAATTGCAAGCACTATGCAAAAAGCGATTTGTATAAAGGCATTTTCATGAAAAATAACCATTTCAAAAAACCACACAAGCGATTGACGCAAAAATGCTATGGGGATAAATACCGCCAATATAGCAGCTATAACAACATTCGCCGCCCAACCATACCATTTGCCCTGCACAGATGCTAGGGTATGCACAAAGCAGGCTAATAGAAACAAAAATGCTGCTTGTTGCAAAAAAGCAATGGCAAAGCCATTTTGTGTCCAATCAAACACCTGAACAGGATTCATTACGCCGCCAAGAGAACCAAAGTATCCAGAATTTTGTATGAACAGGTCAAATGTATAAAACATCACTGTGTTAATCATTGAACCTAACACAGCTATGATGACATACGCCATTAGCGTACCCCAAAAAAAATTATCACGTCTGCCACCCAGATTAATAACCTTGCGGAAATTTGAAGCAGGTATTATCATAGCCGCCATCAACACCACTAAAAATACATATGCACCAGGTGCTACTGTTGCATTATCCATTCCGCTGCCGCTGGATGATGCGATGATATAAAATATGCTCGTCTGTATAAGGGCAACGAGTGCCAATATTATCGCCGTGATATATGCCGCTTTGATATGTTTCAAATTCAGCCTTGCAATTGTTGCCGTACCCTTACCCATTTTTTCTACCTCCGACAATATTAATAAAGAAATCTTGCAAACTCAGCCCGCCAATAGCCACACCTTGCGGCGGCTGAATCCTCTCATCATAAATATGCGCCGCCATAACATTTCCCGCTATCTGTTTGCCAATGCAGTTTAGATTATCCAAGAGCGGCGTTACTTCTGCTAAGGAGCCAGATAAAGTATATGCTTTTTCGTCTATATCATCCATGCCCGCCTCTATAAGCAGCTTGCCCTTGTCTATGATAATAAGCCTTTCTGTAACCTTTGCCACCTCATCTATAAGATGCGTAGAAACAATTATCAGGCGCGGATTAGCATGATAGCTCTCTAGCAAAAGAGTGTTGAACTGGTCGCGCATAATAGCATCAAAGCCAGTGGTTGGCTCATCTAGCAATACCACCTTGGAGTTATTGGCTAAAGACATTATGGATGTCACCATGGTCTTCATGCCAAAAGATAACTGCTTAAACCTCTTTTTACGGCTTAGTTCAAATCGCTCTACCATTTCCTGCGCAAAATCACGGTCAAAGTCGTCTTGCAGTTTTGCAGCGGTATCTATTAGCTCATCCACGCGCATATTGAATTGCACAGAGCCACTTTCGATATAGTTCACGCTCTCTGGCATTTTGCTTGGCGAAATTTCTTTGCCGTCAATGAAAATGTCCCCATCCGTAGCTGCTATATGCCCCACTAGCATTTTCAGCAGAGTAGTCTTGCCCGCCCCATTTCTGCCAAGCAAGCAATATATGCCTTTTTCTGGCAACTTTAGTGAAAATCGGTCTATTGCTGCCATTTTACCATATTCTTTGGTCACATTCTTAATATTAATCACTATCTTGTTTCCCCTTCCTTTTTCTTGATTTCTTCTATCAATTCATCCAGCGTAATACCTAAAGCCTTTGATTCCGCTAGCATCATGCTAATGGTTACACTAAGAAAAATATTTCTGCGCCTTGTTGCTATCTTTTCCTTTGCCCCTTCTGCCACACACATACCAATACCTCTCTTTTTGTATAGCACGCCAGCATCCGCCAGCTTGCTCACAGCCTTTACCGCCGTAGTATGATTTACAGAATACACCTTGGCTATCTGTGTCGTAGAAATAATCAGTTCGTCCACCTGATACACACCAGTGATGATGTCCCTTTCGATTATCTCGATTATTTGTTGAAAAATTGGCTGATTATCGTTCATTTCACCACCTCGTTTCATATTAATGAGTTAATGACATAACTCATTAAGTACATAATACCATAAGCATTTCATCTTGTCAATAGGGAAAATAAAAAAATTAATGCCACGAAAAAACCGCACGCCAAGCGCGGCATAACGGCTGAACTGCACCATCAAAAAGGCTGCCGCTTGAATACAGATATTGGCACGCAATCTATATGCGATATTCTCGCTGGGTTAAATTCGTCCAAAAATCACGCGTTTTATTGGGGTGGTTTTCAGGTTTAATGACTATAATTGATGTCTTTATGGTTGTTTGCCACACTATAATCAAGCAATAAAAAGGAGCTTGCTAAGCTCCTTTTTATGAATTACACGTATAAAATTATTTCTCATAAGTCGTTATGGCTGAACCACCGTCTCGATTACCAAATCTACAATGCCAACCACAGGAGCAAAATTCTCAATGCGGTATGCGCCATTTACATTTACAGTAATATGGGTAGTTTCTAATGCTGCGCTATCAAGAACCCTAAAGCGAACTGTAACAAGATTGCCTGTATCAGTTATGATATCAAGCGGGTTGTCCGAGTTAAAGTTCATTGTGAACGGATGGGCATTTGTAGGCGGCTTTACGGGCATTTGCATAATATCTGATGGATTGATACTTACTCTTTGCAGTACCGATGCATCATAACCAAGGTCGAGGCTTAATGTGCTGATGCCCTGATTGTTATCTAGGTTAATTATTACATCCACATAGCTAGCCGTAGCTATACTTCTGCCAAACGCCTCTGAAGTATTGTCAAGAGCCATAAAGCCACTAATTGTATAGGTCATTTCAGCTTGTTGATGCTCTGCCGCTATAAAACCTCTTTGTGCCAAGCTCCTTTGCGGTCCTAAGATAATAGGATGCCCTGCAAGGTACATTGAGAGCAATATTTCGTCCACTATGTCGATAACACCATCCACATTTACATCTGCGGCTTCGCGATTGATTGGAACATTATGCCCTGCTAAGTATAGCCTTAGCAACATTAGGTCTACACTATCCACTACACCATCATTATTTAAGTCACCTAGAAGAACGGAATCGTGAATATAAACCTCACCGATGGTAGTTTCGACACCTACAGGAATGGGGGTAAAGCCCTCCATCCTGAATGCACTAGTCGCCTCTATTCCTATATAGGTATGCCCTAGCGGGGCATCATCGAGAACTCTGAATTGAATAAGGGCAAGAGTGCCTGTTTCTATAGTAACACCCAAAGGATTTTGTAAGTTAAAATTCATTAAAAATGGATTTGCGTTAAGAGGTGGGTGTACAGGCAATTGCATAACCGTTTGTGTCATTGGCATAATCTCTATTTTCTCAAACACTGCAGGGTCATAATTTAGGCTTAAACTCAGGCTACTCAAGCCCTGGTTTTCAGACAACCCCGCATAGACAAATACATTCTGACCACGCCTCATATCGGCATCTTGACCTACCAAATAAACCCTTGCAGTGATAGGAATTTCCCATGTGGCTCTTATGATTGCGGGTTCATCAGGCATAACGAACCAAGTTGCGGATTCGGTTGGAGAGTCAGTATGTGTTATATGTAGATTTGAAGGCGAAATCACTTCCCATCCAGCAAACACATGCCCCCTAGATCCGTCACCTGCATAAATATTTATGATTTGACCAGCTTCCGCTGGATTAGGGTTAACGAATGCGCCCGCCCCGCCATTTAATATGGTTATCGGATGGGTTACAACTTCGACAATGGTTATACCGCCAATGCTTGACGATACATCTACGGGAACGACCGTAAAGTTTTCGAGTCTATGCGCACCCACCACATTAGCCCAAATTGACGAGGTCATACCTGTCCACACATGTTCATTAACCTTAAATCGCACAGTAATCAAATCTCCTGTGGCATGTGTAACATCTAATACATTGGCCATGCCTAAGTTCACCCTGAAAGGATTTGCTCCTATAGGCGGCTGAACTATGGCTCCATCAAAGACATTGCCTTGAACAATATCTCCCGTTCTTTGCATAAACCAATCATCAAAGAAGATATCTAAGGATATAATGGATAACCCTTCATGCCAGCCTAAACCATGAACATCATTCAAGCTGAATGTAATATCTATATATTCTCCTGCTTGGGCTGTTACATTAGGGGCAGAAATATGGATATTATGCCCAAAAGGAGGGTCTATAGAGAAAAAGGCCGTAAGGTAAGTGCTGGTAAAATAACCCTCTTTCTGAAATGTTACCTTGAAAGAGCCAGCAGTGGTAGGGATTCCGAAGATACCACCATGGTAATCAAGATACAATCCAGGTGGTAGTTCGCCATCTATAATATCCCACGATGATAACCAAGCTATTGAAAGCATATAGTTCCCTAGCCATGCATAGTAATGCTCGCCTACGGTACCTTGTATTTCGATTGCGGAGTTGTGTACAGGATGCGGGATGATTTGAGGAAGATTTCCATTCCATACGTCAGGCACATAACCAAACCCCCAACCCCACAATTGATAGTTAGAGCATATTGCTGTTGTTTTCCGACTACTAGTTGAAACCTCGACAACATTGTTCATTATCCATGTAGGGTTATGGCGTTCAATGGCTGTACCGTCACCAAGCTGCCAGTTCGCATTATCGCCCCAGCCCCATAGGCTGCCGTCAGTTTTTATAGCCATTGTGTGACTACCAAGCTCAATACTTATAATCTCGAAACCTGACCATATCCATTGAACAGCGGTATTGGTAGAAACTGATGCTACATCATTCATTATATGTATAGGGTTAATCCGTCTAGTAGTTGTTCCATCGCCTAGTTGCCCACTTTCATTATTGCCCCAGCCCCATAGGCTGCCGTCGGTTCTAATAACCATTATATGACCGCTAGAAGCAGAAACATCGGCTACATCATCCATTATGTGTACGGGAATAGCCGAACTGTCGCTCGACTGCCAGCTCGCATTATCGCCCCAGCCCCATAGGCTGCCATCGGATTTAATAACCATTGCATAATTGTCAACAACATAGACATCAATTACGCCATCCATTATCCATACAGGGATACGTGGGTCTACATCTCCATGATACCCATGCTGTCCATTCCAGATTATACCCCAACCCCATAGGCTACCATCAGATTTAATTGCCATTGTTAGGTAGTTGCTCGTTGAGACCGCAACCACATCTTCTAGCATCATTAAAGGCCTGTCGAGCCAATCCATCCACCCATGGTCCACTTGCTTTGCGGCGTTAGCACCCCAGCCCCATAGGCTGCCATCGGACCTGATTGCCATTGCAGTAGCATCAGCACTTGAAACAGCAACTACATCATGCATCATTTTAGTAGGACTCTGACCAGAAGGCCACCAAAATAAATTATCGTGAGTTGGATAACCCCAAGCCCACATAGTGCCATCTTCCATCACCACAAATGAGTAATCCTCACCCGAACTTAACCTATTCCCTTGAGCCTCTATGCCAATGGCAGGCTCAATATTGTCAACCTCATTGGCAAACATCATCGAAAAGCTACTAAATACCATTATTAACGATAGCGCAAAAGTTAGTAAGCCTCTTCCTTTTCTTTTGTTCATAATTTGATTTCTCCTTTCCTAAATCACGATGCATTTTGTTGGTTATTAATAGTTATATTACTGTCTGATATTCACCTCCTTGCAAATTGTAGCTAGTCTTATTATACATGCACAGACTACATGATAATACTGATACAAAAAGTAGATATTTACCATACAATACATCATATAGTGTAATTTTACCATATTAGCATGATGATTACAAGTATATTCTTAACAACTATTTTAGCATATTTATATAAATGCATCATTCTCAAATATTATCAAATAGTATAAGTTTTGAATTATCAAATGATATACTACATTTTTGGCACGATTTGTTTTTCAATTGAGCTGTTCACACTAATCGTTGGATTCGTAACACACATCTTCTTCTTGAGGATTATATGGATACAAAGTGTTATTAGAGCCTGTTTGCCATCTTGCTTTCGGCAAATCCGCAATGGCTCACATTTTTCGTCAGGCAAAGAGAGGCTCGACCTTTGTGGTTTGCCTGCGACCTTGCTGGCACTTGCATCAATAAGTTGAACAAAGCCCACTCATTACCGTGACAAAGCAGCCTCTTACGCACAGGTTGGTGGGTTAATTCTGATACGGGTTTAATGACGATTCTGGATTATCTTGGTTTCTCTGTTATAAGCGTAATCCACAACAACTTCGCCGCAAGGGCTATGGGGATTATAAGCCAGCGGCAACCCATTGTGAAGTTACTTGCGGCACTATTTACCCACATCCAATTCACAAAAGAAGCAAAATAAACCAGTAATAATCAATACCGTATGGACTTTTGCCATCATATGTTTTATAATCAAGATATGCATAAAAACAGGGAGGGATTTTTTGTGAAAAAAACCATTAAGGCATATGTGGCGGGTTTTTTAACCTGCATATTCATTGTAGCCACTGCCGCCTCATCCATGGCATGGGCAAACGCCGTTAATAGCGCAATGCGCGAGATATCCTACGGCGTACGGGTGGTGGTAGATGGCATGGAGATGGAATTTGACAATGATATGCACCCATTTATTATGGATGGAAGAGCATTTCTGCCCGTGCGTGGCATTGCGGATGCTTTTGGTGTGAATGTGGAATGGGAAGGCAGCACATCCACTGTATACATAGGCGACAGACCAGTGCAGGTAGCGCAAACACAGCCACAAGTAGGCAGCGGGACAACCAAAACTCACTTAACCATAGCAATGGCAGCACTGCCATGGAGGCTAGACCCATCAGTGGCAAATGATGCTTCATCGCAACTTGGCGTTAAGCAGATTTTTGACACCTTAGTGATACTAGACTATGACACCATGGAAGTTATGCCGTCACTTGCCATTGCATGGGATATGCCAGATGCTCAAACGATGAATATGGAGCTAAGGCGGGATGTGTACTTCCACAACGGTATGCCTCTTACGGCGCGGGATGTGCAGTTTTCGCTAGAGCGGGCAGGGGCTTCTGTGCAAGCAGCACCAATTTTAGGAATGATAGACACCGTAACAGTGTATGATGAATTTAACTTTACCATACACTTAGAAATACCTTTTGCGCCTATTTTACGTCATTTAGCACATCCTATGGGTGGCATAGTGCCGAGGAGTCACGTACTACGTGTAGGAGATAGCATATTTGAAGAAAACCCTATAGGCACAGGACCATTTATGCTCGATGGACTTGAGCATGGGTGGCGTATGGATTTTGTAAGAAATGATAATTATTGGGGCGAACTGCCTCAAATAGAGACTATGACAATGTGGTCAATGCCAGACCCCGCTTTGAGAAGTATAGCCATAGAAACGGGTGAGGCAGATATTGCCCTAGGTGTTCAGCCCGCTGACACCGCTCATATAAGGTCTGTAGACCATATAACATTACTGCAAGAGCCAAGTCTGGGTATAGATTATATAGGGTTTAACATGCAGATAGAGCCATGGAATAATCCGCTTGTTATGCAGGCGATGAACTACGCGCTAAACACCCAAGAAATGATAGACATTGCATTTTATGGCATAGGCAGTCCTGCCACATCTCTTGTACCGAATACAGCTTGGGGATATTCAGAGGTTGAACCATTTACCACAAATATCGAACGCGCACGCGACTTATTGCGATTGGCTGGATATGAGAATGGCTTCGGAAGACCTGTGGAGATATGGTTTAATATTCCTAATTTACAGCGTGAGAATGTTTCGGAATTAGTGCAGCTTACTTTGGCGCAGCTTAATATTGATGTGCATATGGTCGCGATGGAATGGGGTACATATCTTCATGAATTAGATGATTTTGCTGGGCATGATATGTTTGTATTGGGTTGGGTAGCCACAACAGGCGATGCAGACTACGCACTATTTCCGCTGCTGCATTCTACGAACTTCGGCGGAGCAGGCAACCGCACTTGGACAAGCAATCCAGACATAGACAGGCTGCTAGAAGAAGGACGCTCAGAGCTTGACCCAGCACGCCGTGCGGCTATATATGCAGAAATCTTGCAGATACAGCGCGAGCATCCATCAAAGGTAATTATAAGACAGCATGAGCATTTAGCAGCTACATCTAATAACGTGCGCGGCTTTACTTTAAGCCCAACAGGTATCCATAGCTTTGCAAATGTATACTTCGCAGATTAATCGCATAAAAACCAACCGCCGCAGGCATCATGCTTGCGGCGGTAATTTGTTAAATCTCCAAATCATCAAAGTTTACATCCAATTTCAAAACAGTTTGTGCTACTTGGTATACTATGCCTAGGATGGCAACTACCAAGACTAATTTTAATAATGTTTTCATACTGTTTCCTCCTTATTTTTTTATAAACTGCGGCTACCTGGCTTAATGAGCGGCTCGTTACCTGCTACACAGATAGGGCATTCGTCAGCATCATACGATACTATATTTGCGGTATATGTTGCCACGGTTTTCGTGCCAAAGTCTATTGTACCGCCGCTGCGGTCCACAAGCACACCAACACCAACAAGCTCGCCGCCGCTGTTTTTTACAATATCGATAACCTCTTGCACACTGCCGCCCGTGGTAACAACATCTTCCGCCACCACAACACGCGCACCCTTGGGTATTTCAAAGCCGCGGCGCAGGGTCATTTCGCCGTTTTCACGCTCCGCAAAAAGGCTGGTAACACCAAGCTGACGGGCTAGTTCGTAACCAATAACAATGCCGCCAACAGCAGGAGCGATAACAATATCCACATTCTCCTCTTTAAAAGAATCAGCTAGATAGCTAACCAGCTCCACTGCGTAATTAGGATTTTGCAATATCTTGGCGCATTGCATATACTTGTCGCCATGACGACCGCTTGTGTATAAAAAATGCCCTGTAAGCAATGCGCCGCTGTTTTTTAGAATTTCTTCTACTCTTTGGTTTGTTAGCATGGTTTTCCCTCCATAATCCATATTAACCGTTTCGTCTCAAAATTAACGGTGCTTATAGTAATATCAAGTATATCATCTGGAAGTTTTTCGATTGAAATAGTCATTGCTAATAACTACAGCAGGACGAGTCCCCACTTGCTCATATTCAGACTGTGGGTTAAAATTTATCTTATCAACCTTACCTCCCTAAAACCATTATAACCGAAATTATATTGACCTGCAACCATTTTAACGCTATAATATAATCTGCACCAAAAAATTATTGAAATGAGAGAGAAATAACATGGCTAGAAAAAAAATCGAAAAAATAACTACATATAACGAAAGCCCACCCATACTGCAAGGCATTGTGGAGACACTAGAGAGTAATTACATGCCATACGCTATGAGCGTTATTGTGTCGCGGGCTATACCAGAGATAGACGGCTTCAAACCCGCGCACCGCAAGCTTTTATACACCATGTATAAAATGGGTTTGCTATCAGGCAATCGTAGCAAGAGTGCCGATGTGGTGGGTACAACCATGCGTTTAAACCCGCATGGCGAGCAGGCCATCTATGAAACTCTGGTGCGACTAACGCGTGGAAATGAGGCTCTTTTGCATCCCTTCGTAGATAGCAAGGGTAATTTTGGCAAAGTTTATAGCCGTGACATGGCACATGCTGCCAGCCGCTACACAGAGGTGCGCCTAGATAATCTCTGCGGTGAGATTTTTAAAGATATCGACAAAGGAACAGTGCAGTTTGTGGATAATTACAATGGCACAATGGTAGAGCCATCGCTTTTGCCCACAACATTTCCGAATCTTTTGGTTACGCCAAATACAGGCATAGCCGTAGGCATGGCCAGCTCCATATGTTCCTTCAACCTTGCCGAGATATGTAATGCCACAGTATCGCTTATAAAAAACAAGGACTTTGACCCCGTTGCAGAAATATCTGCACCCGATTTTTCCACAGGCGGCGAAATTATCTACAATCGCGAGGACATGGCAAAAATTTATGCCACAGGGCGCGGCTCTTTCAAAATTCAGTCACGCTGGCGTTTTGATGCGCAAAATAGCTGCATAGAGGTCTATGAAATCCCGTATACAACCACCATTGAGGCCATTATAGATAAAATGCACACCTTAGTAAAAAGCGGCAAAATGAAAGAAATAACGGATGTACGCGACGAAACCGACCTAAAGGGTCTAAAAATAGCAATCGACATAAAAAAGTCCGCAAATCCAGACCTATTGATGCAAAAGCTATTTGCGGCAACGCCGCTTATGGATAGCTTTTCTTGCAATTTTAATTTGCTTGTAAATGGTCGCCCGCAAACAATAGGCATAACGCAGATTTTGACACATTGGATAGATTTCCGTAAAGGCTGTATAGAAGGTCGCCTAAAGCATGATTTAGAGAAAAATCACGAAAAGTTACACTTGCTAAATGGTCTTGCCGCTGTGCTTTTGGATATCGATAAGGCAATAAAAATTATCCGTGATACAGAAAAGGAAAAGCAGGTCATACCAAACCTCTGTATAGGCTTTGGCATAGATGCTGTACAAGCAGAATACATAGCAGAAATTCGCCTACGTAACCTTAATAAAGAATATCTTTTGCGCCGCATACAAGAGCGCGAAGGGTTAGAAAAAGAGATTGCAGAAATTATAGAAACTTTGGGTGATGAAAAAAAGGTATTAAATATCATTGTCGCGGAGCAGAAGCAGATAGCGAAAAAGTACGGCAAAGAGCGCAAAACAGGCATAGTAACTCAAAGTGCGGAAACTGTAAGCCTGCAAGAGTTCGTAGAAAATTACCCCATAACGCTATACCTTACAAAAGAAAACTATTTCAAGAAAATAGCAAATGTTTCACTACGCACTAGCCCAGACATAGCCGTAAAAGAAAGTGATGCTATCATACAGCAGATATCCGCACAAAACATTGACGACATCCTATTTTTCTCAGATAAGTTCAATGTTTATAAGCTACGCGCACATGAGCTGGAGGATGTACGCCCAAGCCAAATGGGGCAATATCTAAATAATATTCTGCCATGCGATAGCGACGAAAAAATTATCTTTATAACAGCCACTAGCGACTATAGCGGTCATCTAGTCTTCGCCTTTAGAAATGGCAAGGTTGCGCTAGTTACGCTAGATAGCTACGCGACCAAACTGAACCGCAAAAAACAGGTACACGCATACTCGGATAAATCGCCACTAATATTTGCAGAGCATATAGCAAAGCATAGCGATTACCTAGCCATACGCAATGATAAAAAAGCCCTAATTTTTAATACGGCACAGTTACCCATATATTCTGCCAAAAATTCTGGTGGTGTGCAAGTGGTGCGCCTTGCCAAAAATGGCTTTATGGAGAGCCTAGCCGCCGCCACGAACACAGAGGGAGACTGGGAGTGGTTGCGATGCGATAAGTTGCCAGCCGCAGGACAGAATATGGATATACCACCAGATGCTCAATTGCAGCTTTAATATTTGTCGGGCAAGCCTAGTCATCAGACTTCTTTATTTCATCCATCTTAGGTAACCTTCTGATGCTTGGGATAAGTATTATTAGTACACCAATAACCACAAGGCTTATACCGCGATAGACAAATAAATCATCTACGTTTGGTACAATGCTACCCAAAAAGCCCCCTACAAAAGCCCCTAGCGCAACAGCTATTGCATTAAATGTTGTTGAAATTGTAGTCACTCGAGCTACCATATCTTTTTTTGGTATTTTTTGGTACAAAGATGAAAAAACTATGCCCGCAGCGGAAGCTAATGCAGAAAAAGCCGCCATTGCAATAAGTGCTCTAGTTAAGTGAACTGGTACGAGCAGTGCATGCATAATGTATACAATCCCAGCACCTACAATTAGTATAAAAATAAGGTTGCCAATTTTGAATCTTTTCCCTAGTATGCCCACAAAGCTAGAAGCAATAACCCCGCCTACCAGAGCCGCTAAAGAAAAAAGCACATAACCCTGCGCACCTACATGGTGTTCAAGAAACATGGGTCTGTTTACATATGTAATCTCCCCTGCAAAATTCATCATTACAGTAGTAATGAGTATAAATAGCAAGGCACTGTGCCTAATAAATTTGGCACCTTGTTTTAAGTCTTGTAGATAGTTTGGTGATTGTGATTTTTCCGCACCTTCCTTTATGGCAGGGTTTTTCAAAAATAAAGCAAAAACAAATGCCAGAGCTATAAACACCGCAGAAAAGCCGTACAAAAAGCTAAAGTCAACATCCCCAGCTAAAGATGTAAATAATACGACACCAATGGCAATACCTCCCACCATGGCAACAATATTAATCAGTGAATTTGCTTGGAGTATATCTTCTTCTCGCACAATCTGCGGCAAAAAGGCTGTGCTTGAGGGAACTTCAAAAAGAGCCGCCATACTAAAGGCAAAAATGACAACAAGCATAAACAAAATACCAATTTGTTCCTGTAAAGGAGTAAAGGCTAGTAAAGATAGCACCGCAAACTCCAGAAATGTTGTAAGGCGCATAATGGTCACTTTATTGCGCCTATCTACGATAGGTCCTACTGCAAAAGAAATCACAAGTGGGGCGGCTATTAGAAACCCCGCCATGCCTGTATAGATTGGATTTTCGTAAATGAGGTGTACAGAAAGCAGAATAAACATCTGAAACATAGCCCCGCCGATGGATGAGAAAAATTGGTACATCAAAAGCACGCGAAACATTTTGTTTTGTTTGAATAATGTGAACATAAGTACAACCCCTTTTTATTTGATAGATTCCAAAATCAGCCTTATATTAAAGCGACAGCCGCGCAACAAGCTCGCCTTCACTCACTTCCCCAGTTTCAACAAATTCTAAGGATTTATACCATTTCCTAACTAAAATGTTTGTCGGCTCATAAGATACATAGCAATAATTGGCCTCGCCATGCTTACTATTAAATTTTTTCGTGAAGTAACCATACATTATAAACCCCACCATTATTCCATGGGCATAAATTACGTAAGGGGTAGCCACACTACCTTTGCCTATCACTCGCCTATTAAGCCCAAAGGCATCTATCAAACTACGGCAATTACTTGACACAAAACTCTCTTGCTCGGGTGATAATTTAAGTTTAATGCATTTTCTCATATTACCAATAGAAATTTTTCTAAGCTCAATCATGATGCAACTCCTCATATTTAATATGTTTTATATCTTGCATTATACCCCGCGATAAAAATGCTGTCAAACAAGTAAAGGTTGAGTTTTGTGCAAACAATGGTTGCTTATTCTGGGAAAATCATATAGCTTTCTGACAATATGTCCGACACCCTTTCTTCCCACACTCGAATGTCTTTAGGGCTTTCCATTACAGCAATGGATGCCAGCCCTTGAATCATTGCCCATTGGGCTATTATAGTTTTTAGCCATTTTTCTTTTGGGTAGTTCATGTTGTCAAACATTTTTTCCATAAAAGCCATATAAAAATCGTAAGGCTCATACTCATGACCATAGCCAACAGAAATTTCTGACCGCGAAAATATAAAGCGAAAGTATTCTGGGTTTCTTGCAAAAAATAACACATATGCACAACACATGCGAAAAAGCCCCTCGGGTGTTTCACCAGCCTCTTTTACCGAATCCTTCAGCACTGTTGCAAATTGCTCTGTGATGTGATTTTCAATAGCCAGATACAGCTCTTGTTTACTTGCAAAGTGGCTATATGGCGCAGCATGGCTCACTCCGCAAGCTGCCGCAAGCTTTCTCAAAGAAAGAGTGCTTACGCCCTGCTCGTTAATAATCTCAAGACCCCTTTCAATCATGGCAGTACGCAAATCGCCATGATGATATGATTTGTCGCTCATAAGCAATCCCCCAATCTTGTCGATGTAAAGATTATAGCATAACATCTTTACGCTGTCAAGATATTTTTTCAAAAAAATAAATGTGGATTCCTCCTTCTTGTAGAGGCAACATCCACATTACACTTTTATATAAGGTCATCTTTCACAAATTTCTCATTAAGCCACTCTATCCCCTGCCTATGCAGTCTCTGCACATGTGTTAAGGATAAGTATGTAGCATCCGCTACCTCTTCCCATGTCATCCTATGAATATATCGAGCAATAAAGATACGGCGTATCTCCCCTTCTGGCAAGGTTCGCATTATCTTAATTGCTTGCTCGGATTTTTCTTGCATATATGTCAAATCTTCGGCGTATTCTTCCATTAGGTTATCCGTATCGACATTTTTGCGCAAGACCAAGCTCCCCAGTGCCTCAGCGGTAGCCCATGCTTCTTTTTCTATATCAATACTATCTTTTAACAGCTTTTCAATGTCCATGCAAATTTCTCCTTGTCATATCAGATAAACTTATGATATAATGCTACTATATATAATGAACATTGTCAAGGGCGTGGTTTTGTGGCATTAGAATTTGAAACCAAATTAATAGAAAACATTGCAGAATTTCGCCGATTGGAAAGCGAGGCTCTGCTTTCAAAATTCGACAAATCAGAGCTTTTAGACCATTTGCGCGAAAAAGCAGATACAAATACAAAGATATTTTCGATAAATAACTATATTATCGAGCAAAAAATAAGACCTATGCTTGCAAATTTGAACAATACCGAAGATGTCGATGCCCTTTTTGAGCTATCTCAAAAGTTGTATTCTTTCAATGCTAATCTTGATAATGGCTTAGCAATGGAGATTCATAAAGGCATTATAGCTTGGGCCAGAGAACACAAAGATACTGACCGCCTTTTACGTAGCCTTTACAGCATAGGCTTTATCTATCAACAAATCTTGACATTAATGGTTGCCCGCAAAAATCATCTGTTTTTCTACAAAGAAGCTTTGGATGCCTTCAAAGAAGGTGCATCTTACAAAGAAATATATTTTGAAATTGAAAACAAAGAAACCAGGAGATATATCAACCGTTGCCTAGGGAATGTTTATGTGGTATACAATGCCTCCAAAACCACTTCCGAGACCTTTTCCCTTAGTGAAATAACAAAGCTATTTTTCGAGAATGTGGATGCCGCGATTGGTTTTTGGAATGATGAAAAAGTAAGAGCCCATGACCCCGATTTTCCATGGGATGCTTTCATAGGAAATGCTCATCAAAATGTACTTGTATGGGAACAGGCACTCCGCGATAGGCTATTGCCCTCTGATATCGAAAATCAGAAGCTAACAGAGCGTGTATGTGAAAGCTTTGCATTTTTAGACGAAAACAGCAAATCTCTAGCCATAAGCCAATTTTGGACATCATCACGAACAGAAAATTCACGTAGGTTTAATAGATATTTCCGTGGTTTTATTAGCCACGAAGAGCTAATTGATGATTTGCGAGAATCTATTAAGACCATGAACTACGACGACTACTCTACAGATGGTCTTTTTTCCGCATTTAACGTGCCTTTTATACTTTTGGGCCAGCTAAAGTTTTCCGAAAGCATAAAACAAGAACAACTTGAATGTGAAACAAAGGCTATATTAGCTCGCACCATTAAATATTTTAGAAATATACCAAGTGGTGTAAATAGGCATGATTCGTTTTTTGTTCAGGCATTATCAAATTGTGCAAAAGCTGTAGGCACTTTTTTGAGCGCGGAAGAATATCTAGAAATACTACTAAAATTTACATCATTTACGCATTTGCCAACATATGTGCACACCCTAAATGTACGTAGCCTAACCAGAGTTTTGGCTAATTATTTTATGAAACACGAACCGCAGCTTTTCCTTGGTATATGCGATACAAAAAGTGCAGACGATGTGATATCAAAAAAGCAAGAGATTTTTGAGCTAATAGACATGGCATCTTTGTGTCATGACATAGGAAAAGTAACATACCTAGACACTGTTTCTCTGCATTCGCGGCGGCTATACGACTTTGAGTTCGATATCATAAAAGAACATGCTCGCGTAGAGACAATGCTAGAAAAACAAAACGAAAACGAAATTATAGCATGTGTGTCCGATGTTGTATCTGGTCATCATAAATGGTATGATAGCTCACGCGGATACATAAGCTCTTTTGATAACCTAAGTTCGAAGTATCGTTTTATCGTGGATATGGTAAGCATAAGCGATTCTATAGATGCAGCAACGGATACGGTGGGACGTAGTTATGCTCAGGGTCTTTCATTAGAGCAGGTTATCAAAGAGATAAAAGAAGGGTCGGGTACAAGATATTCACCTATTATCGCAAAAGCATTAGATAACAAAACTCTTCTTTCGCAAATACAATATTGTGTGGGAGAAGGCAGAGAAAATGCCTACTATGAAGCCTATCTGGACATTCTTGGACAAAAAGAGGGTAATGTGACATGAACAGAGTAAAAGAATTACGAGAAAAAAAGGGGTTAAAACAAACAGACCTTGCCGCCATGCTAGAAATTTCGCAAGGCACACTTTCTAATTGGGAGCGCGGCGTACATGACCCTGATAACGAGACATTGCTGCGCCTAGCGCAGATTTTTGAATGCAGTGTGGACTATTTGCTCGGTAGCACCGAGCTACGCAAACCACAGCTAGGCGAACTAGATGGACTTTTTATGCGTGTAATGCAAGATGCGCAGGAATCAGGCATAACGCCACATGACTTACAGCTAGCCGTAAATTTCCTAAAGCAAGCAAAAGAGAGGAACGATAATATTGGCAACAATCCTCTCTAAGGCGAGCCTGTACGGCATAGTAACAAAAAAGGCGGCCGAATTGGGTCTCAATATGTATGCCCAAAATTATAAAGTGGATGCTATACAACTTGCCATGCAGGTTTGTGTTGCGCCAAAAATAGAGATTATAGAATTTGATAACATAAAGATATGTGGCTTGCTGTATAAAGGAGATTCCTCCACCACTATAGGGCTTAATGCGCGACGCTCTGCTGGCGGCAGAAATTTTGACTGTATGCATGAATTAATGCACTATTGGCTGCATAATGACAAGGACAGCTTTTATTGCCTTGACGGCATGTCAAGCCATATAGAATGGCAAGCAAACGAAGGTGCGGCGCAATTTTTAATGCCATACCAAAGCTTTATCCCAAATTATTGCTATCTGCATGACAAGCTGTATGCAAAGTACATGCCGCAAAAAGCTTATGAAGTGCAAGTATCTATGCTAGCTAACAGCTATATGGTAGGCGAGATGTCAATAAAAATTCGTATGAAAAGCCTGAAAAACGAGATAGCTCAATACATAGATGGCGCAAGCATAAACAAAATAAAAATTGTGCCAAATAGACACAAGCAAGTATAAAATAAATATCCAAAGCAAATAATACCCCTAAAACATGATTTCGGGGGTATTTCTTATGAGACAATTCAATTGGCTATTGCTTGGGTTATTTATTTTTGGCAGTTGCGGCATAGCTGGCGGCGGCATGACAGAAAGTTCGCTGGCAACTACATTGGTAGAAGCTGTGGTAGACAGCACAGAGGTAACATCTGTGCCAATCCATGGAGCAAACCTAACCACAGACTACAATGCGGATATAAAAAACCGCACAACAAATATGGTAATAGCTACAAATACCATAAATGGCATAGTGTTACAACCAGATGAGGTTTTTTCGTTTAACGAAGTAATAGGCAAAACCACGAAGGAAAAGGGTTACAAGCCCGCAAAAATCTTTGTACGCGGCAAAGAGGAGCAAGGCATGGGCGGCGGCATATGTCAGGTTAGCTCCACGCTATACAATGCGGCAGATTTCGCGGGGCTAGAGATTGTGGAACGTCACCCACACTCCAAAAAAGTAACCTATGTGAAAGAAGGGCGCGATGCCGCCACATCTTATGGTGGTGTGGATTTAAAATTTCGCAACACCCTGCCACATCCTGTGAAGATTGTGGCCACGGCTGTGGGCGGCAAGCTTACGGTGGGTATTGAGGCCGTAGTTTAATGGTATAGCAATTATAAGAGCCTGCGTTCTTTAGTTTGTCGAACGCAGGCTCTAAACAATTTGTAATTCAGGCATTTTTGTTGCAGTATACAGTTGTTTAACCTGAAAATGGGCTTCTGTACAGACACGGTTTTGATTTAGATAAGCTCAGATACATATTAGTTATTCGACTACATTAGCCATTCTCACAAACATTGCAGCAACCTCTGCCCTAGTGGCAGTAGCCTGCGGGTCAAAGCTTCCTTCAGGTCTGCCAAATATGATGTCAGCTACTTGGATGGCTTCAACGGCTTGGGTAGCCCATGGTGATATTTCTGCTTGGTCTGTAAAGGTGATGCTTTCTCCTTGTGGTAACGTAATGTCCATTACCTGCACATAACGGTACATCATGGTAGCTATCTGCTCACGAGTTGTTGCTTGGTTTGGACCGAAGTTTCCATCACCTATACCTATGACTATACCTAGCGATGCTGCCCATTCTACTGCTGCAAAATACCAGCTGTCTGACTGCACGTCGTTGAAGGTAGGTGGTACATCCACAAAGGTCGATAGATCCGCCCCTTCCAAATTGGCAAGCACTTGAACAAACATAGCTCTTGTCATGTTAGCATGTGGGGCAAATATTCTTGAGGTCATACCTTGGAACAGATTACTATGCACAGCTACTGTAACATAGTTATGATACCAAGCATTTGCGGCCACATCATCAAACATTTGGCTTGCAGGGAGTGCTGGTGCTTGTTGTGGTGGAAATGGTGGTGCTTGTTGTGGTGGGGTCGGCTCTGGTTCATCAGAAATTACAGGGCTCGGCGCAGGTGGCGCAGGTGGTCTTTGGCCTCTGGCTGGTGCATCAGTGTCTTGGTAATCTTGCCCTACATTATCATCGGTGGTTGGTGGTTGTGTAGGAGGTTGTGTAACCTGTACAGCAAAGTCCACAGCAACGCTGAGTTCTGAATTCGTAAAATTCGTAACATTACCGATTGCTCTGACTTGGATGGAATGCGTTCCAACAGTCAGGTTCAAATTGGCTAAGTTAAGTGAGGTTGCCGTAATAACCGTTCCAACAGCCTGCCAATCAGCATATACCCTGTAACCACTGGCATTGCCCACAGCATTCCAGCTTAATGTTGTACCAGAGATAGCAAGTCCTGATGGAGCAGGGAGTTGAGTCGGGATTGGTGGCGTAACCGTAACTGGTGTCCAGTTGGCGGTTACGGTTACAGCAGAGTTCAGCATGGTAAAAGTTGTGTTTTCACTGCTTGCATTTGCAAAGGTTACGCCTGGCGATGAAGTCCAACCGTCAAAGTCAAAGCCTTCTCTTGTACCTGCATTCACGGTTACGGTTGAGTCTGAGGCCGCTGGATTCGGGCTTGCACTTGCTCCGATGCCACCGTCGTTTATAGTTACGGGGAAAGTTGTGATAGCCGAATGTAGTATAACATTTTGCGAAAGCGGCGTAATGTTCATATTGGCGGGATTGGTGAGAGAAACAGTTACCTGCACACCGTCATCCCATGTGCCTGATATATCCACATTGCGGCTGTTGCCTATGCCAGAAACGCTATCTACCATCACGGCAGAGCCACTACCTGTTATTGTGATATTCGCAGCAGTTAGCGCGTTAGGGCTTGCGCTGAAATTGAGTGTTAGGCGTGTTGTTGTTATGTCACCAGCAGTGCCATTTGCCGCCACGCCAATAAATGTTATGTCCCCTCCTACAGGCGATCCAGATGTTATAATAATCAAGTTTTGGTCATTACGCATTATGCCAGAATTTGCGCGCACTCTATCACGTGCATCTGCGGCTGGCAGCACATGAACGCCCATGCCCTCTTCACGCGGGCTAAAGAGCAGGAAATCAGCGGCCATGCCATGCTGCAAAGCCGTAGTGCCTGATGGATGAGCAACAATCACATTTGGTTCTAAGGTAGCGGCTAGTGCATTAATTTCTGCATTGCCTGTGGTTAAGTTGGTGATAACGCTGCCGCCAGCGTGTTCATTAATCTCTGCGGTATTATGGAAATAATTTCCTTCCATAATGAAATGACCATTTCTAAGGGACATGCCATTATTTTCACTGCGATATTCAACAAGGTTATTGTAAATATGAGCTTGAGCGTGGCGCATCAAAGGTATGTGTTGATGAATATTGAAATACCAATTGTTATGCACGCTGGCCCTAATGCGAGGAACATTATCATTGCCGCCAAAAAGACCGCCTCTACTGTTATCACGTATGTCGTTGTAACTCAATGTTATGTAGTTGAAACGAGACGTATTCACAGCCACATCCCAGTCGCCATCGGATGTAAATGTGTTGTGATGTATCCATGCATTAGCAGACATTGCATCAGTGGTAACTTCTGCACCAACAGAAGCGGGTGTAACGGTAGGTCTAATGAGCTGTCCATCTAACTGGCTTCCGCTGCAAAGGAAAATACCGTCTTTGTCATTATGCACGTGAAAATGAAGATTGCGTATTTCTATATTTGATGTGTTTCTGATGTAAAGACCCCAATGCTGAAGTCTGGCATCTGTGCCAACACCCTCAATTGTCACATTTGCAGTGTATCTTACAGGCATAGTTTCATAATTGCCACCTAGCAACACCGCATTATGGCTTTGCAAAGCCCCTAAAACACGCACCACTATTGGCGCGGCATCTCCCAAAGGTGTAGCATCGCTGGCGCGGTTAGCAGCACGGGAATTAGGGAATAAACCTGCAAAACCGCCCGTAGAAAAAGGCGTAACAAAGCTTTCTCTGTTATCGTTAGTTACATAAACTACTACAGCATCATTGCGCAAAGTGCCGTCAGGGTTGTATCCGCCTGTTGTCACACCAAAAGGCGAACTAGGGTGAAAAGCAAAGCCTTGTCTGTCAAAGGCTGGCGGAGTAATACCGCTTATTATAGTTTCCTCGCCGTCTGCATTTGCAACTATGCGTAAATCATGACTTTGATTACCTGCCAACCCAGGCACATCAACACGCCACACTTGCTGGCTGTTCAAAGTTACTTGCCTAACCAATGGACTATGGTCATTTGTCCAAGATATTCCTGATACAGGTTGTGCTGGATTATTAACCCACGTCCATACGGTTGAACCTGTTTCACGAACATAAAGCTCAAATGGCCGTATGCCTGTATCGATGCTCCTTGCAGTCCAATGGGCGTAGATTTTTTCAAACCAAACGCCAGCTTCAATTCCAAATGGACTAACTGCGGCATAAATGAACTCCGTTGCCAATGCTCGGTCAATAGACCAGCCATTACTGTTTCCTGCGCGCACTGCAAATTCGTAACTGTTCTCATTTTGGAGACCTGTAAGAGTGTGAGTTAGCGCATTGCCAACTTCTACAGCAGACCAGCTACCAGAAGGCAATAGGCGAAAATACACGCGATAATTATCCGCAAGGGCTACTTCATTCCAACTAAGCTCCGCCGTGCGTGAAATACCAGCAGAAACTTGGAAGTTTCCAGGTATGCCCGTTGGTCTGGCTGTTATAGCAGTAACCTCGGCATCATCATACACGGTTGGCGGAATCTCGCTTGCCCCAGCATAATTAACAGGAATAACTCTCCAGCGGTATATTCCAGGGGAAAGGCCTGTATCTGTGAACGTTATTGCGGTCACATAACCAGCTGTTACAAACGACCCTGCCGTACCACTAATAACTTGCGCACGCTCTACTCGATATCTTGTCGCGCCAGAAACACTAGACCAATCCACGGTTGCTTCGCCAGGATTGCCTATAGCTCTTATCCGCGTTATGCCCCCCAAGCTAAGGGTAAAAGAAGTAGTCGCAGGGGTATCAGAAAATACACCATCAAATCCAGCGAGTATACCAACATCGTGTGTAGTGCCATTTTGCAGACCATTTGTGATGACAAATTGCTGTGTTGCATCACCTGTAGCAGTTACTACAATTGCATCAGCCGCATTGCCATCAATTGTGATTTCGTATTCGTTAGCCCCAAATGATGAAGGCCAGGTCAGCTCTACTGTGCCGTCAGCATTAGCAGCTGCAGTAATGCTGGTCACATTAGGGGGAGCTGTAGAGGTGGTGGGGTGGGTATAAAAATAGTCGAGCAACAAAGGTGTCTCGCCTACATACCCAGACTCCTCGTTATCGACATTCTCTTCGTTGTCAATATCTTCATATTCATTATTCTCAGGGTCATCATCAGGTAGCGGGTATACGGATGTAAGTTCTGGCTCTGCCGAAGTGCCTGTCAAATCTGCATTATATTCTGCCGCCAAAAGAACGGGCGGAACAGATGTAAGCATCATCACCAAAGCAATAAGACTTGCAACGCCTTTTTTTAATCGTAATCTCATCAACATTTCACTCCTTTATTCAGTATTTTTCAAAACACCATAGCAAGGTACACTGTTTTATCAGCCATATCCCCCCTTTTTTTTATCATAGAAATTATTTCCTATTTCTGTTGGCACATCCTATGCCAGTAATTTAACGTCTATAGTTTAATAATTTTACCATAATTTTACAGATACTGTCAATATAAATTTTTGGTGTGAGGTGCATAAAGAACAGCATCATTCCATCACATGTCTATTATATCTCTACATCCATATATAAATCTTCATTGTCTTCATTTTGATACGCTTCGTCTTCATTGTGATTATCCTCCTCTTCATCTTCATAAACTTCTTCTTCATCTTTTTCATCTTCCTCGTAGGCTTCATCTTCCTCGTAAGCCTCTTCTTCATCTTCTTCATCGTCTTCATCATTGTCTATGAGATTGTTGACCACATCACTTCCAAACGGAGGTAGGGCAGTAGGCAATTCAACAAAATCAGGCTCATATGGAAACTGCAATGCAATTGTAACACCTACAGGCAATTGCCCTGGGGATAGCGCATATGCTGTACCTACAACGAACATGGATACAAACACGATAACAAAGGCAATAAATCGTCTTTTATTTTTTGCATTTCTCATAAGTTCACCCCTTGTTGCTAACAAAAACTTTCAGCTTTGATATTGGCGAAAGTTTATCTGGCACAGTATCCTTCAGTATAGTTTCGTCGTTCTTTGCATCATAATCTATGCCATAGAAGTATGCATTTTCATCAACAAGCACTGCAAATGTAGCCATTTCATCATTATGATAGCACATAATATGCTTATTTAGGTTTACAGATAATTTCAAAAGGTCATGGAATGTAGCCACATTCAGAATTTTGTAGCTAGGAAAATCAAGAATGGTGTCAGAAACAACAATTTCGTTTTCATATTTTTTAAGCAGAATTAATGCTTTGTGTCGGTGCGGATTTGAGTCTCCATGCATATCGTGAATCCCGCGTTGCAGACCAAGCACGGCTAAAGCAACAAAAAACACATAAATAGCAACCGAAAGAACGGTAAGCCGTGGCGGCGGTTCGCCGATAGGGATTGAGCGACTAAAAGATGATGTTGCTTCGTCTAAAGCAAGCATGCTATAAACTTCGCTGGAGATAGGAATTCGGTAGCCAGCCTCAATTCTTTCATTAATACCTTTGGCAGGTACAGAGATATTGTACGAAAAGCTTATTGAAATCTCAGCAGTAAAACCACGAAACCCTGTTGCAATAGTATTTTCGCTAACCATAAGCCCTCTATGAGACTCAACAAAGCCTAGATATAAGTCAAAATATTTTTTCGGATAAATTGTAGCAATATCCGTGGACAAGCTGAAACTGTTTGTTCTGATACTACCTTGACGTGCTGAAAGAGGGGTTTCAAGCCTATAAACAACAGGAGGCAGCTGTCCGCTTATGTTACCCATATAGCGTATTGTAAGGTGTTGAACCGCCTCATAGCTGTAATGTATGTCAGATTCTTCATCCAGCAATACATTGAGGTGGCTGTCAATTTCAACAAAATCAGTAAGGGACATCAAGAAACCAAGGCTAGGGTCTATGGGATTTTCAGCAAACAGCTCGTTGCCCTCAATATAAAATACTCTAAAGTTTGCGCCTGCACTTCCGCTAGCCCTAAAGGATTCTTCTTCATGCCTTTGTGTAACCAAAAAAACAAACGCAATAATAGCCATTGCAAAAAGAAGTATAGCCGATACGGCTATCATAATTTTTGGAATTGTCAAGCGTACCCTTAATTTATTAAAACCCATAGCTACACCTCACTAGTTAAAAACATTCAAAACATCTTGAAAAAATATATATGGAAACCCAAAAAAGGGTATAGAAATCCAAACCACCCCTATAACCTCATCAGGAGGAACAGGGAAAGCATCTGGTCCTGAGGTTGCATCACCTTGGGTTACATAATGCCGAACCCCTTGAAGGTCATACCAATATTCTGTAACCCTATGCACAAATGGCGTATTATTTCTGCCAAAATGTATAATGTCGCCTATCTCAATCTCGTCAAAAGTCTGTTGTGGCGGCACCCTCTCAATGATAGCAATGCTCCCGCGCGAAATGGTTGGCTCCATAGAGCCAGTTAAAACAACTACGGGATAAACTGGGAACACGCCTCCAAAGAACGTAACCAAAGCAATTATAAAACCAATGAAAAAGGCATAATTAAGTGCAGATTTTTTAGAATATTTTGCCATACGGTTAGTCCGCACTCTTAATATGCGGCTTTTCTCGCTAGTTGCAAAATTACAGACGATAAGCGAAACAAAAGCTGCTCCAGCCACCAATAGAGAAAAAGCTAAGTTACCAATATTCGGTGTTACAGGTACAGCAAATGGCAACATGGCGTAAGGGATGCCAAATAAAGTAGCAGATAAAAGTCCGCCACGAAAAGCAAAATAACTTAAAGCTATACTAATGGTAAGTGGTCTGAATATGGTTATAAAGAACAAGTCCGCTGTAAAAGCCGCTCCATCTATCGCCGCTCTAAGACCACCCATATTTGTTAATGCAAAAACGATGGTCAAAACAATAATCAAACCCAATTGTCTGTACTCAATGGCATTTCTGATAAGTTTACATTGTAAATATACACTTAATATTGCAACAAAACCCTGCTGCCACAAGTTGTTAAATATCACACCCAAATTAGGTGCCATAGGATTTACTGCCACGCCGTAAAGAAAAGAAGCAGAAAGAAACACCATCCCTAAAAGCCCAGCAGAAGCCACAGCAATGAGATTAGTAACATAGGCTGCGCGTAATGGCCGAGCATCTATACCTATTTGTACAAAAATAATCACTGAGAGTACAGCAAATACAAGCGACCGTACAGCCATGTTGAAAATAGAAATCCATGCAACAGGTATAAGCAAAAATACAATAAACAAGGATATCAAAACCAAGCACACAATCAAAGAAAGTCTCATGTTGCGGTAATTCATATGTACCCTAATACCCCCTTTTTTTTTGCTATTTATGCATAGCACTGAATGACAAATGCTCCCGTGTCATCCAGTGCTATGCATCTAGCTATCTATCTTGGAACATATCGGCAACCTATATTTTACGGTGTTTGATAAACAAGATTGAAGAAGAAGTTGTTTGCCCAGTCATAATTTGCAGCATTACCAGTATTACCTATGATGAGGTCGGTAAGCCAGCCGTCAAGAACCCAGTTATTATTGGTAGATGAACCAAAAGGCATTAATGGGTCGTAAAACGGTCCCATCACTCCATCCCAAGCCACTGTTATTCTAATGTCAACCGTTTCACCTGGCTCAATTATAACAGGGAAGTTCACACCAGTAACAGCACTGCCGTCAATAGCAACTATTTCTTGGGTTACAGTAAACATTGAATGAACAGCTGGGTCAGTATCATCCCAGCTGAAAAAAGTAGGAGCTAAAACTTCTGCATCTAAAACGCCTACATTTTCAGCTCTGGCTGTAATGCTGGCCGAGCCTGCTCCAATAAAGCCGATAGCCCATTCAAGTCTGTTATTCTCACTTTGGCTACCTGTAGGTGCTGTACCCAAAACAGGCATAAAATCAACTATACGTGCGAAGTCAGTCGTAAGGTGAGCTGGCAGGGTTGCAGGGGCATAGCCAGCCACAGGACCCAAAGCTCCAGGTAAAGTCCCTGCAGTTCTGCCTTGAATACCCGACCATTCTACACGCAGATTAGGGTCACCAACACCTATACCACCGCCAACTTGCAAAGCACCTGGTATGCTGGCAAATACAGCACCCACACCAAATACAAGCATAAAGACTATAACCGAAATAGTAAGATATGTTTTATTTTTGTGTTTTTTCATCTAAAATCTCCTCTCGTCATAGGGCATGTAGCCGAACAAGGGTTCAGCAAGAGGTTGAAATTAACAACCTCTTGCCCCCTGTCTTAATTATTGCGATGCACGATACGTGCTATGCTTAGTTGAGAACTGAAACAAGGTTGTTTATTGCACTCCATAGCATTTGTGCTGCATCTACGGTTTCTTCTGGTGTAGCGTTTACATCATTGTATACCGTTATAGCAAAAGTAAGTGCTTGTTGCAACATATTCCAACTACCGCGATTGAAATGCGATTGGGTCAAACCTTGTGCATGTGCAATAGCCGCTCCAAGGTCATTCAAGTCAATCGTGTCCATGCTCTCTACCAGAGTATCCACAGCTGAGCGCAATGCAAGATAAGCATCGGTTATTGCTTCTACTGTAAGCATTGAAACGTTGGCAACGAGAATATTTTCAGCTCTTTCAAGAGGTGCAGCCAAATTTGCCCAGCTTCTAGGTGTGAAGTCTGTCTCGTCAAGAGCATTTACGTAATCAACTAGATATTGGAGGTCAGCTAACGCTTGCCCAGCATTAACTAGCGTGATTGCTACAGGTAAGCTTCGATTGGTTTGAGCCCATACAACGCCAGTTGCAGGCGAAAACTGTATGAACAGCGAGCGGGCATCAAGACCAATTAAGCTACCAGAAGCCGTTGTGGTAGGCGTGTTAAAGTTGATTGTAAATTCGCCGTTTGCATCGGCGGCAAAAAGCGAATCATTCATAAGAACAACATTATTTTGCTGACTTGCTGGTGTCATTACGAAGTTATTAGCTGCCCAGCCTGTAGCAATATTCCATTCACGCGTGATTGCTTCAGCTACAGCAGGAGAAACAACGCGTCCAGTTACAGGTATAGTTGAACCTGTGCCTGCGCCAATAAACTCTGTTCTTCCGCCTTCAAGCTCTATGGTTGGCCTCTCATCAGTCACCATAAAGTGGAAAGTTTGCTCCAAGGTATAACCTGCGCCTGCTTCATGCTCTACAACAGCAGTAACAGCCCAAACACCAGGTGCAAGGATAGTTCCATTTTCAACAACTCTCGCATCAGTAACGCCGACTGTCCACAAGTCTCCGCCCATAATGGTACTTATTGGGTTTCTGAAGTGGTTCAATGTGCCTGGCGCGATTGGAGCAGAAGTGAAGAGGTGAATTTTATCTTCAAGTGCTGTGCCTTCTGGGCCATAATAGAGTCTTACAGACCTAGGCCCACCACCAGCTGGGTCTGCAAAGCCGAATGTGAATGAAGAGTAATTCGACTGTGTGACAACGCCAGTGTCGCCAGGTATCCAGAAGTCTGGGCCAACATAAATACCATGAGCTCTTATATCTTCAGCACCATAGTTGTAAGGAGTGTTGACAAAAGCTGAAAGGATTGGTCGTGCGATAACACTGCCCACAAGCGGCGCAAGCGGTTGTGTTGGAAGCTCAATGTCAAAGTATGCCGCAAAAGGCATTCTAAGCGTTTCGATACCATTTGTTAATGTTATGTAGCCCTGAGCAAGACCACGGTCTGCTAGAGTGCCATCGTGGAGTATGCTTACATCAAATGTAGTTGGGGTTGTTCTGTCAATTACAACAGTAAAGCCTGTTTCGGTATGCGTTAAAGGTGGTCCCCAACCTGGTCGGCCAGCAGGACGAGCAAGCTCTTGTGTAGGCAAAAAAACATCATAGCTGGCAGTCCAATTGCCCGAACCATGCACAGTCACAGGTATAATGTCTGTTGCAGTTGGAGTGTTTTCTCTTACGCTAATGTTACCAAAGCTCAAGGAACCCATCGTTTCGTAAGACCATACACCAGGTGTGCCGATTGGACGGCCTGGCGCATTTGCATCCCATGAAGGGCCGCCAAGAGGAACAGGATGTTCGGCAGTAGCAAAAGCATCACCGCGAAGTGCATCAAGAGGAACAACAAAACCTGCACCTTGCTGCATTACACTATATCGACCAGAATAATCATTAAGGTCGCGAGCTGTGTTCATCAGCCTTGCCTTAATTTCTACAGGCGAAGCATTAGGGAATTCCTCTATCATCAAAGCAACTATGCCTGCAATAGCAGGAGATGCCATTGATGTGCCGCCCATTGTTGTGTATGGTCTGCCATCAATAGTTGTTGTATGAGTGGTAGTATTGGTAGAAACAATGTTTACGCCTGGTGCAAGAATATCAGGCTTAATATGCATAGTAGTCCAAAGGCTTGGGTCAGGATGCACTGTAACACCGCCACCAGGAGCTTGCAAGTTAAAATCCAAGCCCAAAACAGGTCCTAAAGGTCCTACGCCTGAAGAAGCAGTGAGTATCTCTGGGGTGGTAATTATGACGTTTCTGCCAAAATTAAGAACGCCCCGCGAAATTACTACTTCAGGTACAGGTCTAACTGCTACAGGGTCACCAAAACGCTCATGACCTTCGTTCATGCGTACAGAAAACGCAGGAATTTGTTGCCCAGGATTGTTAAGGGTGATGCCTGTCGCATGTGCATCAAGGTTATTTACAAGAACAAAGGCAATAGCACCAAGGTCATATGCCATGTCCATCATAGTAACAAATTCGCCGCCGCCGCGGTTGATTACTGCAACTTTTCCAGCCAAATCTCCGCCTTCAAGAAGCTGATTTTGCACACTTGCAAGGAAGGAAGCATAAGCAGGATTATTTCTGCCGCCAGAAGGAAGCTCCATACGACCAAACCACACATAGTCATACTCAGTATCTTCAGCTATGACGTTATTGTTGGATGCACCAATAAGATTGATTTCTGTCGGTACACTATTAACACTAGCACCAGCAGAAGCAAGCATGTCTCTGCCGCCAGCAATGCTAGAGCCTACCACGATAGCAAGTGATGTGGTCGGAACACCGCCGCCGATAGAGAACCAGCCGCCTCTTTCAAATGTTACAGTTGTAGCACCAGCACCATCGTTACCAGCTGCACCAACTACAACCATGCCTGCAAGGGTAACAAGGTTAAGGGCATAAGCAGTCGGATCCCATGGAGTGTTGATACCATGACCCAAGGAAAGGTTAATTACATCCAAGCCTCTGTCGTATGCATCTTCAATTGCAAGGGTAACAGCATTAGGGGCTGCCGCTGGGTTTGCGCCTGCTTGAGCAGTCAAAACTCTCCAAGCGTAAAGCTGTGCATCAGGAGCCATAGCCAAAGCAGTTCCAGCTACGTGCGTACCATGATTAGAATTGCTTTGTAGATTTTCCATTGGGCTTGTGTTAGGTCCGTGAGGACGGTTAGGAAAGCCCTGTGCCACGCCGCCGCCCATGTAGTTTGCGCCAGGTAGCGTGAAGAAGTTGCCATGTTCATCCTGAACATGACCCCAGTCGGCAGGTACAAGATGGCGTTCAAAGAACGGGTGACGATAGTCAACACCTGTATCTATAATGCCAATGCGAATACCATAGCCTGTGGCTATATTTTCGTGGATATAGTCCATTTCAAAAAGATTAAGCGCAGCCCTATTAAACTCGGGATGCGGTACATACACTGTTCCTAAAGGTATGTAAGTATCAACTTGCTCGTCTTGCTGAATCGGTTGAGATTCTATTCCGCCGCGAACAGCAGTTTGTCTTTCTGCTAATTCGGCTGCGGTAAACCACTCGAAATTAGGAGTAACCATGAAAACTTCGGGTAGATTAGAAATTTGTTCTACCATTCCAACTGGAGCAGTCATAAACATCGCATTAAGCAAGGTGTAGTGACTGCCAGTAACACGTGGTTGTGCAGAAATTCCAAAAGGTACTGGGATAGTATTAAGCTGTTGTGTAAAACGTTCGTGAGCTTGTAATGCTTCATTTGCAAAAGCTGAATCGGCACTACTTCCCATTGCAGAATTACCTTGCATTAAGCGCAGAGCAACTGCAGGGGGTGTCCTGAACTGAACAACGATGTCAACCATTTCTGTAGGGTCGTTGGACAAAGTATATTGCTCAACAAATCCCGACATTCTGCTCTCAGGTTCGGCTTGCAAAGTGCTTTGCAAAAAGCTAATATGCTCTTCGCTAAGCTCATCAACCACACGCTCGCCTCTGACAGCAATAGGCACATCTACTTGTTGGGTTCCTTCAAAGTCTTCTAAGGTAATAACTTGACCTGACTGTTGCAACTGCTCATCAATAATAAACTCAGCAGCAGACACTGGTTGCGAAAGGACTGACACAGCCATAATACTGGCCAGCAACGAAGCCATAAGTTTTCTTTTGTTTTTTAACAATTTAACAACCTCCTATACAGTTCTTTGACTAGTTATCGGATACCCTGTTTTTGGAATCACCCTCCCTTCGTAGTTTATTTTGTGATGCTAACCAATTATGTGCTATCAGCAAGCTCAAAGGATAGAGCTTGACAAATAAAAAGGCAGAAACTTTATCACTGCATACACAGAGACAAATTTTCTGCCTTTCGATAGCTAGAATTGGTTGTAAAATTGACAAGGCGTGGCAAACATGCAGAAGAACTCTCCGCATAGACCGAGTGATGTGAGTATATCATGCAATAAACTGACATAACATAACCTCCACTGCAAATCAAACCACCATTAGTGCCACGACTTAAACTAAGTTTATCATAAAGTTTTAAAAAAAACAAGCTTTTTAGTAAAAAATATTCCAGAAGTTAATATGAAAGATTGTCAACCTGTTAAATATGTTGTATAATGTACATGTTCCAAAACTATTTTGCACAATCCCTTTTGGCACACCTAAATGCTTTTGCGGCACATATGTCTGCGCCCAGTCTGCCAATGGGAACGAAAAAGCACAATAAATATATCCCACTTATGATTTGAAGGAAGGTGTTTTTATAATGAAAATTCTCAGAAGGATAGCCGCCTTTGCAACTTGCTTAACCATGATTTTTCCTGCTGTTACCGTCTTTGCAAGAGAAGTACTGCCCTCACCAAATATCACGCCCATATCAGGCAGAATCACAGAAATAACCAATCATGGCTATGTCATACATATTATGACCGCGCATGGAAGCATTGTGCATTTCTTACAAACTAACTTCACCTTTTTACTGGGCGAGCATATCACCGTGGGTGATAGCGTTACAATATTTCACGATGCTAGTTTAATGACAGCGGCTGTTTATCCGCCGCAATACGAGGGGTTGCTAATTGTAAACGAACAGGATGTCAATATTATCTTTGGTTATCTTCAGAATGATATAAAATACTACGATAACATACCTATATATTTCCAAAATGGTCACGATTTCAGAGAGCTTATAGGACAGGCAGACTTGTATCAGGTTCTAGAAAACCGCCTAGCAGCAATTATATATGATACAAATAACGAGATAAGCAAAATTGTGATAATGTCCGAACCAGAGAGACCTTTGCCAGGCGTTTACGTAAACAGTATTCATCTGCCCGCTGCCTCATGGCACATTATCCACGGCACAACATTCGTTCCCTTGCGCTCCGCAGTGGAGGTCTTGGGCTTCGGTGATACAATTGCTTGGGATAACGGTACAATAACCCTTTCAAATGGCTCGGAAGTCATACGTTTTAGCATAGGCAGCACAACAGCAGCTTTGACCCATCCCGCAATTTTGATAGACAGCACAACTTTTGTGCCTATATCATTCTTCTATAATGTTTTTCCTAAAGCTACTATTACTCTTGTCACAAGATAAGCTGCACAAAATAAATGATATATGTCAGCATTTGCACTAACATCATGATGCATGGCACTTTTGGCGCATATACTTATTTCGTCATAATATTTTTAACAACGACCTTTTAATCCTATTCGCACTACCAAATAGCCACAAAAACCAACACAAGCTGAATAAACCCAATCAACATACTATCGAGCTTTTCGTATCTTGTGAATATGCGGCGAAACCCTTTGACGAGACGGAAAACCTTTCAATCTCGTTTCACCTTTTGTACAGCCCTATTCTACTAGGTAGTCAGTATATAGTCAATGCCTTTCACTTGACATTTTTGTCCATCTGAAATACAATAAGGCGGTATATAAATAAAATCACAAGGAGCGTTATCATGAAATTAAAATCTCTTGCATGGCGGCTTGCAAACATCATTTTTGCCATAGTTCTTATAGCTTTTGGCGTAAACATGTTTTTGGGGCCGCATCAAATAGCAGCGGGCGGACTTACGGGGCTTGCTATCATCTTAGAAGCCGCCATAAATATGGATAGGTCAATAATCGTATATATAGGCAATGGCATTGTGGTTCTGGCTACGCTGTTTTTCCTTGGGCGCGAGGTATTTATCAATACTATTATTGGTGCGGGACTTTTGCCTGTGGCCATCAGCTTTGTGCCGCAATATATGCTAGTGAAGGACACCATGCTCTCTATGGTTGTTGGTAGTGTTATTTTCGGCGTGGCGGTTTCTATTCTTTACAAAAACAGAGCATCATCAGGCGGCACGGCTGTACCACCACTTATTCTCAAAAAATATTTTGGGCTAAAGCCATCTATCGGACTATTTGTAACAGATGGCGTGGTCGTTGTGCTTAGTTTGCTTATTTTTGATGTGGATTCGTTTTTCTTTGCGATATTATCAATCTTTATTACAATGGTGGTAATGGGCTATATCGAAAACGGTGTTAGCAAGAAAAAGCGCGTGCATATTATAAGCAAGCATAGTGATGCCATAATAAAGGATATTATGGATGACATGGGCAAAAGCGTTACTGTTATCCCCACTACAGGTTCATATGAGCAACAAGAAATGCCCATGCTCATGGTTACGCTAGATGCCAGCGATTATAGAAAACTCATAGAAATTGTGGACAGACATGACAAACAGGCATTTTTGGTGACAGATGTGGTGTCTGATGTACATGGGCGCGGGTTTACTTATGGTTCAGGCAGTGTGTAAACTGTAATGCAACTGTAATATAAGCCCTGTAATGCTTTACAGCATATCAAGGTTTATCTTAATAGGGGACGTGTACACACATGATTTTTCTAACCTTTGCTACGCCAGAAGATAAAAATAAATTTGAATATATATACGAAAAATACAAACGTCTGCTGTGGTATAAGGCTTATGACATATTAAAAGACCACAATATGGCAGAAGATGCCACTAGCGAGGCTTTTATTCGTGTATACAAGCATCTGCATAAGATAGATGACCCAGATAGCAACCAAACAGTGGCTTTTTTGGTGACCATTGTAAAAAATATAGCCATAAACCAATATAATCGCAATAAAAAAGCAACCTTTGTGGATATATCAGAGCATGAAGAGGCCGATAGTTTTGACCTAGAGGCCTACATAGTAAACAAAGATGCAGCGGTGCAGGTAATGGAGGCTCTCGAGGAGCTTAGCGAGGAGCTACGCGCTGTGTTTTTGCTAAAATATGCCCATGACCTGCCTCATAAAGAAATAGCAAGCATATTAGGCATTACTGAAAACAATGTAACGGTGCGGGTACATAGAGCAAAGGCGAAGTTAGCAAAATTGGTAAAGGAGGGCGAGCAAGCATGAAAAACATACATAGCAACGAAGCTCAAGCTCAAGACCTCCTGAAAGCCTTAGCAAAACAGTATGTGCAAAAAAAAGGCATGGCTTTGCATCAAGAGCGCGTAAATATAGATGAATACTATGCAGGCAGACTGCAGCTACACCGCTCAGATGCCAAAGTACGCACCTCCATAGCCATAAAAAAGCGCGGCAGAAATATCGCAATCTGGACATCTGCCGCGGCTAGCATAGTTGTTATTCTACTTGCATCTGCGTTTATGCTGAATATGCCAAACAATCTGGTTGTAAGTGATGATGATTGGGCAAGCGCACCTACCGCTATGGACAGCGAGCCACAAGCCATTATGCCCGTATCCCTGCCGCAACCAGAGGGTTGGAATATAGTATATATCGACCATGACGGCGACTTAACTATCTTTCATATTGAGGGTCATGGGACTAATATGGCAGTCATAGTAACGGCAGGCTCGCCGCTTGATGCCGATGCCTTTGAGGACTTTCGCCGCATAGAAATAGCGGGTACGGTGGCGCATCTGCGCACAACCCAAAGCCATAGCATATTGGCATATGAGCAGGACGGCGTACAGTGGATTCTTACCACGCCTTATGACTACAATGATTTGATTGCCCTTGCGGAATATTGGTTATAGCTATAAAGGAAACTCCGACGATGTCATCGAAGAAATTTTATATTAAACGGTATGGAGGATTGACAGCAATGTTCAAAGAATATGGAGAATTAAGCACAATGCTATATGAGCATAAAAGTCCCGTGGGACACTCGTATGGTGGGGACATCGAATATTATTACGATAAGTTAAAAAGCGTTTCCAGCCCTATCCTCGAAGCTGGAGTTGGGACAGGCAGAGTGCTTATACCGCTAATTCAAAAAGGCTTAAAAGTTGATGGAGTTGACTTATCTCCCGAAATGTTAGCACAATGTAGGACTAATTTAGGCAAGCACGGAGCAGAAGCAGAGCTACATCATCAAGATTTAACGAAAATGTCTTTACCAAGTACATACGGTGCAATAATTATGCCCACTGGCAGTTTTTGCCTGCTTCCCAAAAGCATAGTGAATGACGTTTTAACTTCATTTTATAACCACCTTGATGAAGATGGTGTAGTTATTTTGGATTTGTTGTTACCAACAGACTTTGTTAGCGGCAAAGTTGAATCTTTATCCTATGAACTTGGCAATGGCGCGGGTATTTTATTTACTATCCACAGTCGAGATGCCGACTGGGTTTCACAAAAAGTATCATATATCATAGGTACGAGCTATTAGAAAATGGGGAGATAAAGCAAACTGAAATTTCTAACTTTATCCTTCATTGGTATGGTCTATCAGAGTTTGAAATGCTACTTAAATCTGTGGGATTCACAGAAATAAACCATGTGTTTGGATATGGTGATGATAACCAAAAATCTCTTATAACTTTTACAGCGGTTAAAAAAGCCAATGATAAAAAATAAGTATTATCTTCGGGTAAACAAAAGCGGGTACTTCTTATAAGAAGTACCCGCCTAAAAATACCGCCCCTACAAAAACCTAACACGAGCCAAATCCGCAAGCGATTCTTGACTAAGCTCGTTTTTACTTAATACATAAAACATCGGTTTGCTAGCGGCAAATTTGCTATGTTCAGCCATTAATTTTCCTTCAAAATGTGCCATAAAGATTTTATTATCATTACTAACGCCTGATTTATACTGGGTCAAAAGATGCAAAAACTCACCAGATTCTTTCTCTAGCCTAATAAATTTATCAAACCAAGCCGAGAAGCTCTCACCAGCAACTCTAAAATCATGGTCTTTGCCATTTACGCATCGGCATTTAACACCAATGATATCTCTTGGGTATATAGCCGCATCTATACCCACTTCTTTGTGATGACCCGTATTGTTTGAAAAACGTATGAAGCTGCACAGCACAGGCACTCCAGGCAGAGTTAGGTAATGCGAGACCCACGACACACCCTTATGGTCTTCTAGTTCATTATAGTGGGTAGTAAGGGCTATTCCACTCCATGTATTTCCAAAATTGTCACAGATATCAACAAACTCCGCTTCTCGCTTTTCTTTTGCTTGCACGGCGGTGTTTGCTCCATCAGGGCGAGAATTTAACCCGCCTACAAAAGGATTCCACCAAGCGTGTGGGCCGCTTTCTGGATAATTAGAGAAAAGCCAGTCTTGCCCTGTGTCCTTTGATACTAATGAAAACAAGGTATCAGCAAAGTTCGTATCTGCCTTAAAGCAAATCGCGCCATTATCTATGATATGAGCAGAGCCATCAAGTCTCTTTGCTACTTCGCCTTCCATAAAAAACAAGGCGTGTTCGTAGTTTCTATTAAGCTCCGTCAACGCAAGCTTGCTTTGCACAAGCAAGGTGCGGCTTTGCGGTATCTTGCCAACCACCGCAGAAATGCTAACACTTTCGCAGATTTCATCCTCTGGGAAGGCTTGCTCGCCACCTGATATAAAGTCACCATTATCATCAAGGATAAATTTGCCTGATAGCTCGCCATTACGCTTATTGATAAAGCTCACATCAATTTTTGCAGTGCTTTTTGCAACAAAAGAATTATGCCCATTTATCTTTACACCAATATTTGGCTCAGCTGGCATTGCATCGCTATTTGAAACCTGCATAGCATAGTCACGATATTCAACATAATTACGGAATACACCAAAGGCAAATTCATATGGAATGGTCTCAAAGGTAACGCCCACAGCAAGCTCTGTCACCTCATGCTCAAAATGGACGAATGACCCCCAGTCAACAACTGGCTTGTAGCCTTTATCCCACATAATCCCCACAGGCATAGCCGAATGATTTTCAAAAACCCAGTTTTCTCCGCCTTTTGTGGTAAATTTATCAGGGTCGAGCCTCTCTAGCTCAGAGCTAAGCCCATCAGCATTATTTGTAATTTCGTGATTGTAGCCAAAATAGGTATTACGCCCTAATGGTAGCTCTACGCAGTCTTTTAGCATGAAACTTTTCGCTTTGTCGCCATTATTTTTTATGCTATGATGGCGAGTAAAAATACCCGATGGCGACAGGCTAAAGTGTTGTGTCACCTCAATTCCCACATGCTTTTTAGACACAAAAATTGTCTGCATTTTCATGATGCCATCTTCATTAAAGCAGCGTACATCAGGTGTTACATGGTCAAACTCATCATCATACGGCTTGCCTATGCGTGGCGGATTAAACTCTGTGCCACCGCACCAGCCATGCGTAACATGCTCCAGCATACCATCATTTTGGTTAAGATAGCGGCTAGGTATCGAGCGTTTGCAAAATAGCAACCGCCATGGACCGCATATGAGATTATGGGTTTCGTCATCCTCATAGGCAAAGCAAGCACTTAGGTTTTGATTGATTATATGCAATGTTGTTTCAAGCTCCAAAGTCTCATGACCTTCGCGCTCTATCTTACAGAGCAATGGCAGAGCTATATGCCCGCCCTTTAGCATCTTGGAGGATACGCCAACCGAGGCTGCTCCAAGCGGCGCAATCTCGACCTCATGATAATCTTTGCTAAATTCAATGAAATCGTTTTTTGGCAAGGTAAAGCTAACCTTGCAATTTTGCACCAAGGCACTGGTAAAATTTATGTAGCCATTGCTTGCAAGACCTACGCGCGGCATTTTTAGCTCACGTGAAAATTTTGCAGCCACAGGCGATTTTGAATTTATTCCCAAACCAAATGTAACCATTTCGCCATTTATAGTCACATCAGCTAAAATGCAGGGATGCAAACGAAATGGGTCTTGGATTTTTTCAACAGCACCAACGAAAAACTTTGCCTTAAAATGTTCAAAGCCTGTCACATTGGCTTTGAAGACAAAATCAGCGAATATATTAGCTTCACCATGCCCTTTTATGGCTATATCAAGCGACTTGCCCGATTTATTTACGATATTAAAGCTTGCTCCATGCTCCATTCCAAAAGCAAGCTCATGGCTATCTGCCATCATTTCTATTATGTAATCATCTGTCTCGATAAAGCGAATGCGCCGCCCGCTGCGCTCAAAGCCCACAGCAAGTTTACGTCCACCCTTTTCCCAGCTATAGCCAAAAACTTCAAACCCATTAAGCTTTACTCCATCAGGCTTGATATCAGAAACATTGCGCGTGGAGTCTTTATACCAGTCCGCACTTGCGAAAAATTCTTCAAAACAAGGTGTCGCTAGCACAGTAGGAATAAAATTAACTAGATGGGTGCTATTTGGTCTATCTTCCCATAGATAGCCGCATTTTTTATAAAGCGGCACAGCCTCGATATTGCCGCTCCATGTATGTATGTCCAGCCGCGGATTGCCAAGTTCTATAGTGCGCTCAACACTAAGCAAAGCCATAGCTTTGCCCACACCTGTACCCATATAGTCAGGGCGCACGTTAAGAAGGCGTATATAAAGTGCCTCTGGGTCATTTGAATATTTTGCCAGACCACAATAGCCGACAACCTCGTCATTATCAATTGCTAGATAGGTATTAATATCAAGGGTGGACGCATGTTCATCTATCATAATGCGCTCGGTCAAAATTTCATTATCCCCACCCCAGTTGTCGTTACTCTTATTCCACATATCAGCCAAAGATGCAGCATAAGCGTTAGCATACTCAACTATCTTGATTCCATTGTCAAGCGTTTTGTAAATTGTCATGTTTGATTTCCTCCTAAAAAATAAAAATAGCGAAAGACCGTTGCGCAGCCTTTCGCTCAATCAAAAAGGCTGTGGACGAGAAACGCCCACAGCCTAAGATTTCAATCTTAATAGTTCCGTCGGTAGATGGCATCACCAAATGCAGCATAGAAAACTATGCCATGAAAACCATGTTACCGACAAACCTCGGAAGGCTACCACGCCCTCCTGATTAACCTCCGCTAAACGTCTCGTCGTTTATCCATTTTAACGGAGCAAGGTAACATTGTGAAATTGTAAGCTCTTATGGTTTTCATAAGCACACCTCCAACAAGCACATTATAGAGCATCATGCGGCAAAAGTCAAGTGTAATTTGGCGTTGAAATTTTTTTGTAATATAGCTGTAATGTTTCTCTTTTTTGATGGTTTACATATATAAGCGCGCAAGTTATAATAAAATTTTCCAAGAAGGGATGATTTGTTTATGAAAATCAAAAAATACATCATTTTTACAATTTTGTTGGTTGCTATATTGGCATTATCCGCCTGCGGCGGTAATGACAGTTGGGAGACTTCGACGGCAGATGAAGCTCCTTCTGTTACGCAGCAAGTGCCTGTACCACAGCCTCTATTTGAAATAGAAAACTCAATATCATTTGACTTTTATGATGAAGCAGAAGAAGATATGCAATTTAACCCATTTTCAGGCGAAAGCTACCTAGAAATCAACGAAAACAGATGGATTAGCACCGCTATAGAGCCAACAGTCAGCTTCACGCTACAAATAGACACCGCATCATATAGGAATATAACGCGTTTCATAAATAATGGTCAAAGACCACCAACAGATGCCGTGCGCATAGCTGAAATGATAAATTATTTTAACTATGATATAGTTTTGCCGCCAAATGATACGCCATTTTCGATATACACAGAGCTTGGGGTATCACCATTTAATCCTGATAATCACCTAGCCTTTGTACGTGTACGCGCTAGAGATATAGACAGGTCAGACTTGCCAGGCAGCAATCTCACATTCCTAATAGACACATCAGGCTCTATGGCACCGCACGATAGATTGCCGCTATTACAACAATCTTTCGCGCTTCTTGTAGAAAATCTGGATGAAAGAGACACAGTGTCTGTTGTAACATATGCGGGCTGCGCTAGGGTTTTGCTAGACAGTGTACCTGGTAATGAGCATGAATATATCATGGATGCCATAAACAGCCTACAGGCACGCGGCTCTACAGCAGGCGGACCAGGCATAGTAACAGCATATGAACTAGCCACACAAAATTTTGACCCAGAAAAAAACAACCGCATTATCCTTGCTACTGATGGAGACTTTAACGTAGGCGTTTCCTCCATACGCGAGATAGAAGACCTAATGAACGAGCATCGCCAAAGGGGCATACACATGACCATACTTGGCTTTGGCATGGGCAATCTGCGTGATGATACTATGGAGACCATAGCACGTAATGGCAATGGGCATTATCACTATGTTGACACTTTGGAAGCCGCCCACAAGATTTTCGTAGAAGAGCTTATTTCTAACCTATTTGTGATAGCAGAAGATACGCGGGCGCAAGTGGCGTTTAATCCAGATTGGGTGGAGAGTTACCGCCTTATCGGCTACGAAAACCGCCAAATAGACAATAGAGATTTTGATGACGACGAGCGCAATGCGGGCGAGATTGGCGTGGGGTCTGATATAGTATTTATGTTTGAAATATCCCTGCGTGATGGCGCAGTCACAACCCCTGATGCAGAGCTATTCGAGGTGCGCATACGCTATCATGAGCCAGGCGACACAACAAGCCAACTAATAGTGCTGCCTATAAGACCAGATAGAATAACAAATAACAACTCCAGTGACTTTACCTTTGCGGCATCTGTTGCGGCTTTTGGTCACATATTACGTGACTCAGAGTGGGGCGGCAATGTAGATACTGCCACCGTTTTAAGCATGGCTCGTGATAGCCTAGGGCTAGATGAGTTTGGGCATAGAAGAGCCTTTATAGAGCTGGTGGAGCAGTTTGCAAGGTTGCAGTAGCTGTTAAATATAAAAAAGTGCGCCGACAATATGTCAGCGCACTTTTTCGTAGTGGCGGCACTCTGCTACTCAATAACATTCCCCACCCCGTAGGGGCGGACTGCGCGTTCGCCTATGCATGTATATAAAAAAGCGGTCACAGACCGCCTCTACGAGTTATGTTATAGTTTCATCACCTAACCACAGCAACCCCATCCCCAACACAATAAACCTCCACCTCATCCCCAGCTCTCCAGTTCATAATGCCAATAAGCTCATTAGATAGTTCTATTTCTCCTAAGCTATTTAGTCTTGATACAAAGGATTCTTCTGATGGATATTCTTTAGCAGATTTTAAGACAATTAAAGAGCTTGTTTTTTTCTATGATGATAAAGTCATTTGTTTCTATACCCATTTTGTTTATAAGCTCTCTAGGTAATGCTATACGTTTTAGTTCATTGATATTTATTGATTCGTATTTTTCCATTAAAAAATACCTCCTTCTGCTGGCTGTTTTGGTCGTTGACAAATAAGCCTGAGTGGGGTATAATAATCTCAGGCTCTAAGGGCTGTGTGGTGCTTGTCCGTACTATGTTTTCCGACAGGTGACGGACAAGCACTTTTTATTTGCCCTTATTTTGTTGTAAGAACGCAATCGTGGGAATCGATTGCTACCCTTCTTGCTCTTTTATTCTACAATATTTTACCATATATGTCAAGAACATATTTCTAAAGGTAGTTGGTTATTTACGTCTATATAGAATCAACGTTTATGGATTGCTTCGGGCATGATGGCTATTGGTATTGGTATCGGCGTTGCCCTCGCAATGACGGTGATGCGGGTGACGACAAAAACCATTGTATCTATACAGCAAAACTATTTACCTGCTTCTTTTGCAACCTAACACTTTCACCATAACAGGACAATCAACATAGTATGTATTAATTCCAAAGCAAAGGAGGTATATGCTATGTTTGGACCAATGTGGGGTGGCGGTTTTGGCCCAGGTTTCGGGCCTGGTTTTGGCCCATGGAGAAGACCTTGGGGCGGTGGCTTTCATCATTTCTATCGTTTCCATCGTTTTCCGATTAGGCGTTGGTGGTGGTAGTCTATAAGAAGAATAAAGGGTCGGTTGCCTAAAATCGGCTCTTTATTCTTTTTTATTGGTATGTTATAATTGTGAGAGCTTAAATTCGCGCATGAGGGGGATATTTTTTATGGAGACACCGCAGACAAGCAAGGAGCTTACGCCGCAGGAGCAAAAGCTGGCCACATATGGCATACCAAAGCTGGTGTTGCAGTATTCTATACCCACCATCATCGGTATGTTGGTAAATGCGCTATATGTGGTGGTAGACCGCTTTTTTGTTGGGCAAATACCAGATGTTAGCTATCAAGCTCTAACAGGCATTGGACTTGCTGCCCCCATTCTTAATATTGTGGGGGCTTTCGCACTTTTGGTGGGCATAGGTACAGCGGCAAATATATCCTTGCGGCTAGGCAAAAGAGATACAGAGGGTGCTGAGCGCGTGCTTGGCAATGCGCTTTTGCTTAATCTCACATTTCCCCTTGTTCTTGGTGCTATTGGCTTGATTTTTCTTGAGCCGCTACTAATAGCTGTTGGTGCTACAGAATCCACATTGCCTTTCGCACTTACATATACACGCATAATTCTTGCTGGGTGTATTTTGATGTTCTTGTCTTTCGCTATGAACCATCCCATACGCGCCATGGGTAATCCCAAGCGTTTTGCCTCTGCGCAATTAATTGGTGCTATTTCAAATATTATCCTTAGCCCTATATTTATATTATGGCTTGAGCTTGGCATAATGGGTGCGGCTATTTCTACGCTTATAGCACAGTCTCTTTCTGCCATATGGGTTTTTGCGTATTACCTTACCAATGTTTCTGGCAAGCCCGTTGTTACAATAAAGCTAAAAAATATGAAGCCCTCGCTCAAAATCATACTTTCTATATTCGCAATTGGCATTTCGCCGTTTTTCATGCAATTTCTTGGGTCTGTGATTAATATTGTCGCAAACCGTAGCTTGTTATATTATGGTGCTATAGAATTTGGCTATGCAGACCATGCCGTAGGTGCTTTTACCGTTATCCTCAGCATCTCCATGCTATTTTTGATGCCTGTTTTTGGTATAAATCAGGGGGCACAACCCATCCTTGGCTTTAATTATGGCGCGGGCAATATTGCGCGGGTAAAGCAAGCGTATAAATATTCTGTGATTTATGCTGTAGCTATATGTGTGCTTGGCTTTATTATCGTACAGTTGTTTGCAGGGCAATTAATGTCGCTTTTTAGTAATGACCCAGCCCTAAATGAGATAGGCACAGTAGGTATGCGCATAATCCTATTCACCATGCCATTTATGGGCTTTCAGATGAACACGGCCAATTTCTTTCAATCTATAGGTCGCGCAAAGATATCAGTATTTTTGGCGGTGCTGCGCCAAGGACTGATACTTATTCCTGCATATCTCATATTGCCGCGCATTTTCGGCTTCCATGGCATATGGTTTGCTATGCCCGTAGCGGATACCTTGGCACTGCTTATAACAGGTGGCATGATTATTCGTGAGTTTAAAAGGCTAGATAAAATGATGGAAGAAAAAATATCAAAAGAATCTCTTGACACATCATCTCAAAGCTGATATTATAAGATTAGTAATTCCTAGGAATACAGTTGGAATACTCCCAACAATAAAAGAGGTGCTACATTATGAAAGTTTCCACAAAAGGTCGCTATGGGCTAAAAGCTGTTGTAGATATTGCCTATGCCTTGCAAAAGCAAGAGTGCAAATGCATTAGCGTAAAAAGCATAGCCGAAAGGCAAAGCATATCCGAAAACTACCTAGAGCAAATAATGGCACCGCTGAAAAAGGCGAAAATTGTCCATTCTATTCGTGGCGCAAATGGGGGATACTATTTGGCAAAACCACCCGAAGAGCTCACAGCAGGCGAGGTGCTACGCATTTTAGAAGGGCCTTTAGTGCCCGTGGATTGCCTTGTGGATGGCACAAATATTTGCGCCCAAGGCGACTGCGACCTATGCGTAATGAAAAATTCCTGGAAGACAATAGCAGCAAAAATAAATGAAGTTGTAGACTCTATCACTATTGCAGAGCTTGCAGACGAGTTTGACAAGCTTTCTTTAGAGAAATTGGAAAGGAATATTAAATAAATGGAACAAAAGCGAATCTACCTAGACAATGCGGCAACCACACAAATTAGACCCGAAGTTCTTGCTACAATGATGGAATATCTCTCCGAAAACTACGCAAATCCATCTAGCATATATTCTTCTGCATCTTCTGCTAAAATAGCTATAGATGAAGCGAGGGAGCAGATAGCGGCGGCTATAGGCGCGACACATCGTAATGAGATATATTTCACAGGCAGCGGGTCAGAATCTGTAAACTGGGCGATAAAGTCTATTGCTGAGGCTAATAAAGGTCGTGGCAATCATATTATAACCTCTAGGGTAGAACATCATGCCGTGTTGCATGCCTGTGAATACCTAGAAAAAAATGGCTTTGATGTAACATATCTGCCTGTAGATAAATACGGCATGGTGGATGTAGATGACCTGAAATCCGTGATACGTCCAGAAACCACGTTGATTACAATAATGATGGCAAACAACGAAGTGGGTACTTTGATGCCCATAGCTGAAATTGGTACATTGCTAAAACAAATAAACGCAGAGCGCGGCCGCGAAAATAAAATATTTTTCCATACAGATGCTATACAGGCTGTGGGGCATATCCCTGTGGATGTTAATGTACTTGGGGTTGATATGCTATCCATATCTGCTCATAAACTATATGGACCAAAAGGCGTTGGTGCGCTATATGTGCGCCGCGGAGTGAAATTGCCAGCACTAATACACGGGGGCGGTCAAGAGCGCGGCAGGCGCGGCGGCACAGAAAATGTGGCTGGCATAGTTGCCATGGGTACAGCGGCAAAGCTTGCCTCAAGCGAAATGAGGGCTGAAGCGCGCAGGCATACAGCCATGCGAGACGACCTTATAGAAAAGATACTAAAAACAATACCATATAGCCGCCTTAATGGGCATCAAGAAAAACGCCTGCCAAGCAATGTAAACCTCACCTTCGAATTTATCGAGGGCGAAGGTATGCTGTTGTTGCTAGATGCTCGCGGCATTGCGGCATCCTCTGGCTCTGCCTGTACATCTGGCTCATTGGACCCATCCCATGTTCTTTTAGCCATGGGGCTACCTCATGAGCTGGCTCATGGCTCTTTACGCCTATCTTTCGGCAAAGATACGGCACAAAAAGACCTAGACAAATTGGTGGAGGTTCTGCCCCCTATCGTCGAGCGGCTACGTTCCATGTCACCTTTATGGGAAGAATTTCAAAAAACGGGGAATATAGATAAATTATTGGGATATGCGAAGTAATCGTAGGGGCGGCTCATAGCCGCCTTTAGCCGATAAGGAGGCACATCCATGGAATTCGTCTGGAACGAAATACAAGCC
>Ga0131853_10001133_pt1 | contig 48575 bp, 23 predicted proteins | sample TergutLab28metaG_FD_92764 | JGI IMG/M metagenome (GOLD analysis project Ga0131853, IMG submission 92764) | Labiotermes labralis P1 segment gut microbial communities from Petit-Saut dam, French Guiana - Lab288 P1 (version 2) (version 2) | ecosystem: Host-associated > Arthropoda: Insects >... | reverse complement strand
GAGTTTCTTTTAATTCTTTTTTTTTTTTTTTTTTTTTTTCATTTTGGGTGAAATTGTGTAAGAGATCCACACAAAACCATGTTGAGTATTTGCAAGTTTAGTGAAAATCAGCATGGGGAAAGCCATACTTATTTAATGGGTATAAGTTAAAATATATTTACGCATGCACCATGCTACTGTATGTCCTTTGGAAAGTAAAGAATGCCTTGGTTAGATCTGTGCTGCATTGCAGAATACAACATTGGCAGTCTTGTTTATTTACGTTCTGACTCAGTAGTGTAATGACCAGCAAGACGCATAAAAACAAAATAAAGACAAGAATAAACCCCAGGACACAAGAGAAGCAAAGCATTATTACAGTTGCAGGCAATTTAAGATCATCGTTAAAGCAAATAGAGAGGTGAATATAGTACGTAATTGTAACATACACATCAAAACCCATTATATGGATATTTTAATATAATAATAATAATAATAATAATAATCTGTACTTCTCACCCAATATTGTGGGGGTGATAAAATCAAGAAGAATGAGATGGGCTGGGCATGTGGCGAGTATGGGTGAGGAGAGGGGGGCGTATAGGGTCTTGGTAGGGAAACCGGAGGGAAAGAGACCATTGGGGAGACCTAGGCTTAGATGGGTGGATAATATTAGGATGGGTCTCCAGGAGGTGGGATGTGGGTATGTGGACTGGATTGGGCTGGCCCAGGATAGGGACGGGTGGCGGACGCTTGTGAGTGCGGTAATGAACCTTCATGTTCCATAGAATGTGGGGAATTTCTTGACTAGCTGCAAACCAGTTAGCTTCTCAAGAAGGACTCTGCACCATGGAGTAAGTAAGTAAGTAACAATAATAATAATAATATAGTTTATTTCTAGCTTGTAAGTCAGTTTAAAAATAAAACTGATTCACAAAGTGTGTATGTACAAACATGAAAAGAATAGGCCATAACACAACACAAAATGATAATGACTACAATTTAACTAATAAATCAGAGTTAAACAGAACAATTTTAATGTTCACCTTTTCACCCCTGATAAGGTGATTTAGTAAATGAAAGAACAAACACTAAAAAGTGTTTTTAGTGGTTTAGTTTTAAATGTGTCTCCAATTTGCAGCTGATGTGCATCTAGCACAGGACAATTCTTGCATGGAGAACTGACATAGAACATTGAAGAGTCCCTGAGGGTTCAGACACACTGAAACAGACAAGACCAGGCCAGTTTGACTGGGAACTCTGATATTAGACTATGCTGGTTGTCCAGCCACATAATTTGCAGGCAGGCCCCATGAAGTTGTGTCTGGTGTTGTATGTATTGTTGAGTTATTACACTTTTCTAATTGCATTATGGTATTATTGAGAATGTAAATTTACTAGAGTATACATGTACAGTGATACTAGTGTGGTATATTGCACACTTTATTTTTAGCTGTTGTACTGATGTAGATAACTAATTTATCTTCAGCTGTCAGTTCACAGTCCAGACCTCTTTTCCGATTATACTGGTGCCGTATGTTGCCGTAAAGTGACCAGCACTCAAAGTAAAAAAAAAAAAGTGAAAAGTGCTTTCCTATCCAATGCTCCCCTATTTCTGAAAGAGTACGCTTTTTGGAAGGCTCCCAGGCTTCAGTCATTTGTCATTCCAGTAAGAGCAACATGTAGATGATGAGTATGGAGCACTGGTGGAATGTTATTGACAGGGGAAACCTAAATACTCTGACAAAACCGTGTCCCAGTGCCACTTTATCCACCACGGATCTCACATGAAATGACCTGGTGTCAAACCTGGGCATTTGCGGTGAGTTTCCAGCGAAAGTAACCTCAATTTTATGTACTTACAGGTTCATATTGTAATGCACAGTAGACACTCTCCATCCGGTTATAAACGCTGTTAATTTAATGCTGTATAAGGAAGTAATCACTCTTTGTTCTGAGGAATGTAAAAAGCATAATGTTCATGAAACATCAGTTTGTCATAACCCACACAATTCATAAAAATGAGACTGCAGCATTACAAGACAGTTGGGTTACAAACACACCTTCTGTCAAAATGTTGTGTCCCCCCCAAAAAAAGCTTCTCCTTATTCTATCATAAAAACGTAACATGTTTAAGTGCTGGCCTGTTAATGAGCTATCAAGTTTCTTACATCTCCTACAAAATTGTATATGAATGGGTTAGGACACATTGCTGTTTCATGAGCTATAAATGCACTCTATGTGCAGAATGTACAATTATTTAATGAAGTACATGAAGTAGCCAGTAGTCTTCAAGGGGTTGGTGCCTTTGCCAAGTTGAACCAATTATTTATAGTAAAGTAACATCAAATTATTACAAACCAAACTCCAAGTAATTTGCTGCTGATGATAAAACATGTTTTAACTTTAAATTTACACTATGATATTGAAATAATCGACTGGGTTTTATTGTGTGATGCAACTTAAGTGCAGCCAAGTGCCAAACTAGCCTAGGCCTGCTTGCTTTTCAAGGCATGTTAGTAGTGTTGAAGTTTGAAAAATCAATAGTTATAACTTGTCCTGCAAATTAATAATATAGCATACCCTTTCTTGCCAGTCATTACCTACCTGTTCTCATTACTGTTTTTCTTTGTAGACAGTATAGTAAAATTTAAAACAAGTGGACTTTAGATGATATAACTGTACAAATCACGCACTTCATATTTGTATTGTGTTGTACTGCATCGTGTTCATGCCATGACTTTTCTACGTCCATAGTACAGGGAGTTCAATTGAAACCTGGACCCACACACATGGCAAGCAACGGCCATACATTTTTATGTATGTGGCTTACTGCATGTTAGAGTAGGTGTTGGAAATGTCCTCCTTCAGCTGTCAGGCATGCTTGACACCCAGTGAACAAATTATTAAATACTGTTTAAAGTCCTTGTCTAGAAATTGCTGACATAGGCCACCTCAAGACATGGCCAGTGCTATTATCACGTGTATAGTTGTACTGAATCATCTGACTTCTATAGTCATAACAGTACAGTTGAATACAGAGGATTAATGTTGTGGAAAGCTGTATAAGGAAGAAATCATGTGAAAAGTGTCGTAGGAGATTTAGAATATGGCCTCCCAATGTTTTACTTGTTTTGAAATCCAGCATGTCTGATTGAGGAGTTAATTTCTATCACCTACTCTAATGTGTGCTAAGTTATATGTGTTATGTGCAGAAATGTAAGGCTGGTAAGCTTCATGTATGATTGGGTTTGGTTTTCAATTGAACTGTGTCTACTGTAAAATTCTAATTCTAATTACAGTGACTGTACAGAATAGCCCTATTGCACATAATTATTCTATCATTGAAGTGTTCCAACAGGGGTAATGAAGTGGCCTGCAAATTGTTAACATAAAGAGAACTGTATTATGAAGGCTAAGTAAGAGTATTTCAAAACAATTTGAATAAGGATGTAACGTCCTTTCATTGTAAGGCTGGATTTACATCAGAATCTTAACTACCACACTATATTCAGAAACTAATAAAATGTCAGTTAAACACACCCATGTTGACAGATTCATTAGTCGACTGATCTTCATGATAGCGCATGTTCGGTTGTTTGGACTGGGATTGATTGTAGTGCTGTTTGGCCAGCATGGCTGGTCTGGTCTGCTGTGGTGTGTCTGCACCCTAAGATTCCATGTGGGAACACAAAGACCTGTATTGTCTTTAAGGGAATGACAAAATTTAAACCAGGATAAATGAATGGATCAAGATGACGATTCCTCTCACATAAGGTGTACAGTTTTGTGTGTTCTTATTCACTAGCATAATGGACATGTTAGGACAAATGATTATACCATGAATATTGTTCTGACAAGTTCAGTTCATTTCACTAGAATGATTTATGCTCTCTACCATTTGTTTGCAAGTCATTGGTCTCTTGTCTGCTACCTAAAAGTTTAAAGACTCAAATATATTAACTGTATTTCTGTCCATTTGGGTGTAAAACTTTGTCTTTCACAGTAGCAGATGAACATAGGCTGAGGGTATTTTTGACTAGGGTGCTGAGTTGGATATTTGAATCTAAGAAAGAGGCATTGCCGACAAGATGGGAAGCTGGTACAAATTTCCAGTGCCTGTCAGTCCAGAAGGGGGCCCAGAATCTGACTATGTTGTTTATGTATTTGTATTTCTCAGTAGTATCAGTATTTGTCAATTGTACAAATGAACCCTTTCAGCCCAAGTCCAAGTCACTCTGCAACTGAGAGTCAGTCTGATTTAGTGTATAGAGTTATAGCCAGTCCACCCTCCCCGGCAAAGTCAAATCATTTTTTCACAGGGGCCTGAACCTGCTCACAGTGGCTCTGGAAGGGAAAAGTAAGAGGAGGCTGAGGAAAATTGCGTAATGAGGATCTTCATGGTTTTTACCCACCAAATATTTTTCAGGTGATCAAATTAAGGAGGATGAGATGGGAGAGCATGTGGTGTGCAAGGGGAAAAAAAGAAATGCATATGTGGCTATGGTTGGAAAACCTGAGGGAAAGGGATCACGTGGAAGACCTGCATATAGGTTGGAGTACAATATTAGAATGGATATCACAGAAATAGGATGGGCTGGTGTAGACTGGATATAACTGGCTTAGGTTGGGGGCAAGTGACAGGCTCTTGTGAACACTGTAATGAACTTTGGGTTCTTTAAACATGGGTAATTTCTCGACTAGCTAAGAAGACTGGTAGCTTACCAAGAAGGACTCTGTTCTATGGAATTATTTAGTTAGTGTAAGTAGGCCCTTCAATTAAATGGAAACCTACCTGAAATGGGTGGTGTCATTCTAAGCAGTTTTCATTATATGTGCACTCCATATTTGTAGTATGTTTTTCTAACTCATATAGAATAAGTTAATATATTTGCAGTTTAATGCCACATCCTTACATTGATTTATTGTTGCCATTGGTCTCTGTGTGTGAGTTTGGCCATGCGTGTGACACAAGTTAATTATAAGCCCCTTTGCAGCACCCTCTCCTTCTGCTAACCTGATGACTCACTGTACATATAGTGGAAATAACCACAGCTGGGCTTGAACTGCAATTCAAAGGAAAATGTTAAAGGAAGCACTGGCAGTACAAACAACCAACTCTTGTATGTGTCATATATATACATTTATATTGAGGTACAGTGGGATTTCCAAGAAATTTTGATAATAAAACTTTTGAATTTGTTTGTAAGAGAAGTTTGTGCTTAGAGACCTGTTTTTTTTTTAACATGTGGAATATCCATCTGCTCTTCCATCCCTTATTATGAGTCCTCTGCATGAGAGTAATTCACATTAGGTTAATAAAGTTTATTGAAAACATATTTTCTCATACCAGTTTAGTACTGTATTTAAATGTGAAAAACCTGTATATACATGCATGAGTAGTTCATTTTTATGTAGAATGTATTGAAATTTGGCATTACACATATGTGGCTGTTTCTTTTAGCATCCTGTTCTGTGTTGTGAAACATAATATGATCTGTACTTAATATAGAAACCAACTAATGTACACTGACATTATTCACACCACTTTATTAGCACTGTGTTACTCTGACATGTTTTAATCTTCAATGGACCATCTTCAGGAAGTATGACTGATACATTTCCACAGCAAGGTCAACAACATACGTACCAGATGTACAATTCAGTTTATTGAGCAGTATGTATTATATTATGCGGCACTTGCATGACTCATATGATGTGTATCACAGCATATTTGTCACTAGTTTTAAACATAAGCAGGGCTGAGAGTTGTATTTTTATTTTTATTCTTAGCATAAAGTGTGTTGAAATTTTGGTGGGAAATTATTGAGCTTAAAATCTATTGAGAAAATGTCTCTGCACATACAGTATTTTGGCTGTGAAACAAACCTTGTCAAAAATACCCAACCTCAGTATAGCAGTTCGTAATTCACTTTAGTAACAAATTTTATGATCTAGCTCTGTGTGTGTGTGTAGTAAGATGCTAAAGTTGTTACTAAACCCACAACTCAAGCATAACTTCCACTGCTGCTTATTGCTGCCAACATTTAGTGATCTTGTTGATAAGTACCAGCAACTCTGGCATCTGCTGCCAGCTCATAACTAACATATTCAATAACAGAATAGTAAGCATTTACTGGTTTGTTGTCATCCTGTTTGTAGCTGTTTTCAGCTCTGACACTAACAGATGTATGAAATGACAGGACAGGGAAGCTGAATGTTTCATGCACATTGATTTTTGGTTTAGTTAATAGTGCTTTCAAAATAAGATACTAGGAAATGTGCATATAATAAACTGTAGGACAGTATTAGAAACAAGTACTTTTATATGTTGGGGTAGTATTGTTTCAAGGTGACATTGAAGATGAGCTACACATGTTGAGAAAATATAGAATTTTTGTGGTGTGATGTTCTGTTAGGCAGCAGTTTAGAAGAATGGATGAAAGGAAACAGGTTGTGTGGTTGTGAGAGCTATTGAAGTGGCTCCAAATCATATGTAGTGTTATCATTCAGGCTCCAGGTTTTGTTATCAGAGTCAGTTTGTCTATGACAGACAATTGTGTGTCGTATGTTTTGAATTATAGAGTCTGTAAACTGGTGTTGAGCTACCATACATATCACATCCTTTGACAGTAAAAAACTCTCGATTCAGTCTTCAGGGTGTATTTTTCATACGATTCTGTGAATAAACCAGTTTTTTTTTTCGTAAGCGGCCTTGAATGATTAGCCTTTGTAATACAGATGCATTGTTTTTCTGTGCAGTGGAAACTGAATATTTATGTACTGCTTAAAAGAACTTAAGAGGGTCAGAGGGTTAATTTGATAGATTGCATCCTGTTGTACAAACTGACCTATAGTTGCATATATTCTGTTAGACATATCTTTATTGTGTACTGTATACACATCATAAAACTGTTTGATAAAATATATCAGAATGAGTTTAGAACAAACCTATTGTGATGCGATTTTTGGTAGAATCTGTTAAAATATTATATGGGGTGAATGAAAAATGCATAGCCAAATGTACAGAAGGTGATTCTACACCACAATACAAGAAGAAAATGTCTTGTGAAAATAGACCTTCTGAAGCATACTTCAGAAGGTTTCTGAGTTATGACCTCCTTGAGACTAAAGAAAATGCTCAACGTGTCAATCTTGAGCATCTGTGCAGAGTGTTGTATGTCTGAACAGTGATGGTCAGAATGGGTAGAAAATTCCATCTCAATTGCATTCTGTATTTGTTGTTGCACACCGTGGATGTCACTGGCTTTCATAACTTAAACATTGCACTTTGGAAGTCCCCAGAGATAAAAATATAAGGATTTCAATCAGTGGAGCAAGCAGGCCATGCTGTTGGTCCACTTTGTCCTATCCATCGTCCTGGAAACACTTTATTCAGGAATTCCTGAACTGTGAGAAGAAAATGTGGTGGAGCATCAACATGCGTGATCAGTAAATGAATTGTACTCTGGAGAGCCACATCTTGCAACAGCTCTGGAAGGACATTTTGTAGGAAACTGTGATAAGCAGCCCCAGTCAGACATGGTGGAAGAAAGTAGGGTCCTAGAAGACTGTCTCCTGCAATGCTTGTGGACACTGAACATTTCCTTCAGTTGTCAGGAGGCTGTGACTTAGAATCTATGCTTCAGATGGCATATGTTCATATACTATTTTTGTCTTGTATTGTGGTGTAGATTCACAGTTCATAGGTCTATCATGCGTTTTTGTTTATCCTGTGTATATTATAAATATTATATATGTATATTTTAAATGTTATAAAATTGCATTACTGATTTTTTGTGTGTGCGTGTGTGTGTGTAGAAAGACCATGAATTCCATCTCTAAACACCTGTAATTCTAACAAATATGACATACATTCTTGTATCAGACCTGATGGTGCTATTAGGCTAAAATTTATATTCTAGATAATTTGTGTATATTATACAATAAAGCCGTGTCTAACAGAATATTTCTACTTGTATTTTCAAAAGGTTAACTAACATTTCCTCTTTATATTCATTGAAAAAGATGGTATGAAAGTGAAAAATCATGTTAGTTGAGGTATTTAGCGGTGTGAAGCATATTTTCATTGTGACTGTATTGTTTGTTTGAAATTGGCCCACTGACAAAGAGCAAGGTAGGGTTTTCTATTAAAAGTTGGACCATTTGTAAGATTTATGGTTGTAGTTATGTTCTTAGTGAAGCCAGAAATTTAAATGTGGCTGCAGGTGTGCCAAAAAAAATGTGTATGTTACATTGCCAGCTTAAACAATGATACATCACATTAGGGAATATGAGGCAGATGAAAGGATATTGTCCTCACTAACTTCTGTGCATAGCAATTGGGGGTGGGTGAAGAGGGAGAGTGAGCGAGAAAGAGAGAGAGAGATAGGGAGAGGAGGGAGAGAGAGAGAGGAGTTTGCTGTGCATATGTTGCTACCAAAAGCTGTAGATGTTGTAAGTGTGGAATAAATTTCTGCATGCCTTTTGTAAGAATTCATAAGTACTGGGTGCTGCACCTTGGATAATATTAAAATGGATCTTGCAGAAGTGGGATGGGGAGGAATGGACTGGATTGATCTGGCTGAGGATAGGGACAGGTAGCAGACAGTTGTAAATGTGGTAATTAACTTTTGGGTTCCATAAAATGTGGGAGATTTCTTGACTAGATAATGACATGTTAGCTTGTCAGTAACTACTCTGCTTCATGCAGTTAGCTACTTAGTTACTTACGATCTGCTTCATTTGTCTCCCTTGATATTATTAATCATATAATTATAACGGGTGTGTTCTGTTTGGAGAAAGTTTCTTTATTAATGTCCTACTCAACTTCATTGGCCAAGCATTTCATTTTTGTCATACTGGTAACCTGTACCACTTTTGTGAAGACCAAGAAACGTGTCTTCCAAGTGGCCTTATTACTATTGAATACTTCCTCTGTCAGAATCCATACTCTTTTCCGTGTGTATGGTAATTGTCAGGGTTATACTTTTTTTAATTTAGGCCATTTTAAGGCTTTGTGAAAAGTAACTTTTATAGAGTTTTTCCCAGTCGATGCCATTAAGGCATATAGGGGGAGTGGGGGGTATAACTCCACTTATCCTCAACCTTGGCAGTAGCTGGGGATGAGTGCTTAACTTCACTCACCAGCAGCTTTACACCTGGGAAAGAACCCTGGTGCCAAATGAATAGGAAGTGGGTGGGTCCCAGAACCAGTCTGGACATTTTGGAGAAGAGAAACATTCCTTGCCCCTACCGTGATTCAAACTCATGACTATCCAGCCAGTAACCTCATCGCTATACTGGCTGAAATTCCCTGGCTCCCTTTTTTTATGCCATAAAGTGTGTTTAATTAGAATATCTTAATTTGGAGTTTTGGGAACTGAAGTTATTAGCCAGTATGATACATTTTGTTTTGAGGCTTAGGCAGTTGTTAGCCACTGTGATGCATTTCGATTTGAGGCTAAGACAGTTATTAGTCAGTGTGGTGCATTTTGTTTGTTAAACTCAGGCTGTGGCATATTTTATTTGCAATCTAAGGTAAATAATCTCTTTTCTCAGTGGAGTTCTTGAAGATGAAAATTCGTGGACTGAGAGTTTGCAGAGAGAAGACTTCCTTGCTTTGCCATGCTTTGCCTCGCCTTGTTGTATGAAGCCATTTTTAGCATCTGCTGTTGTTATGAGTCACCATCCTTGATATAGAAGCTTGGGGGGTTTGTGTTGGCTGTTCCCATGCCAGTTCACTGCCTTCCTCCACGCATGTTGTATCTTGCCTTCACTGTTGTCTCCTGACTGTAGTGGTGGTAGAACTGGTGCTTTGACCTTTTACCTCACACATCATTATGTGTGATTGTAGTTGCAATGTTGTACAGTGTAGTTGGCTCCTTGTCAGTAGCACGTGTAAGTTTTACATATAATGGAACATTCTTATTATGTTGCAGGTTATTAAAAAGGAGTTTATTTTTGAAGTGTAAAATTTGTTTCTACATAGTTTATGTCTACCATTTATAAATTATTTAGGATTCTTATTGTGGGAAGACTTGGAGATAATCTAACCTGCCATCAAAAGTAATTAAAATTTGTGTCTCTGCCTGTCATGTCAGAGGTCCCTTCCTTAAACTAGTTTCAAGTTTGTTGTAAATTGTGTTATTTAAATTTATTAAGTGGGTTAATTTTACTTTAATTTCATGCAGAGAGTATTTTGAACTGTTCTTCATCCACTTCTGATGGAGGATCTCTGCAGCCTAGAAAATTACTTTGATGTATCATCTGTGTATTTTTTTGTCAAGTGTAATATATCTATATTCTATGGCTTAATAAATTTTTTGCATGGTCATAGCTTCATGAATGGTAACACCACTAGAATAAATAAATAAACATGTGTACTGTAATTAACACAGGTATTTGCTTAATTTTTCTTGTTCAACAAGAATATGGTGACGAGTCATGACATTTGAAATATTTAATTTTAGTAATGTTTGAACTTGTGAAGTCTGTCTGTAAGAATGTTTGTGATTGACAGATTGATTGTTTCTTTGGTTGAGGTATCTATTCGTCTGGGATGTTACGCCATGATACTGGGTATTTGGTTCCTCACATTTTGAGACCACTACATTGTCTTGAAACAGCAGCAACCAAACACTCACTGATGCAGCATAATATTTGAGAGGAATAGCTACCTAATCTACACTACTGTGAGAAACCTGGAAACGCTGCCTTTAGGTTAAATATTTATGCAGCTGCACAGGTTATGTACTGTCAAGTGAGATGGAAAGATGATCATGAATAGTTAGTGATTAAGAATATAAAAGGGGGCAGTCCTGGCCTGGAGGGACAGTGGCATGACAGCAGCATAACCAAAATTTTGATCAAGTACCTTTCATGTTCAAGTCTTAGAATCTTACCGCTTCACCAACATTCATGGTAAGAAGAACTTTTATGAATGTAGTTGTTTCATTGACTTCCACGTTTAAGTAAGGAATCACAGTGCTTTAGAATACAGCTGGTTTTCCAGCAGAACAGGCATCACACTCTGTGGTAAGGTGACAAATACATATAACTGTTACTCTTATGTACAAGTTTTTTCATTGTGGTGCTCAGTAATAATGAATTTTAGCAACTGAATTGTGCACATGTAAAAAGACGGAACGTAGCATCGTGTCATTTTCTGATCTTTGCATCATGGACTCGTCTCAGATTGTCATTGTAGATATTGTGTAGTACATTGTAATTATTGTTAGGATCTAGATTATTTGTTGTATTTCTTTGAAGAAGTTATTTATATGTCTCTGTTAATTTTGTCATGTTAAATTTATTGGTTATAATATTTAAGTTTTACTCAGTCAAAATATTTTCTAAATTTTGACTTACAAACAATGTCTCATTTACCTTTCTATGTATGTTGGGTAGCTATCTCCTTAAACTACAGATTGAATAATAAATTTAAGAACTGTAGTCAAATTTCACAGGAGCATGTGTTTAATGATACTGCATGCACTCATCACAGTCAGTATTATATGCTTACCCAAATGGTTTATTCAGGTATTTGTATTCATTGACAGTTTCAAATAGCAGGGAACAGAATTATGCAGATTATATACCAGTTTTGCAATGGAAATTATGTTCCACCTAATTGGCAATCTCCTCACACATTTACTCAAAAAAATGTGCCAACATGCACTGGAACAAAAGACGATTTGCTTGATTTTGGCTTACTGTATATGAACAGTGTACCTAAATGGATTGTAATTGCGTAAGTCACATTAATTTCTCAGTTTTTGGAAGTCTGACCTCAAAACTTACTTTACCAGATCAGGTGTATGAATGAAGAAAGTAATAGGTATTACATATTATGACTGTATTTTTTCTTAATTATCCAGCATGCAGATGGCATAAGTGTGGCACAGTGTTATGTTTAGATTGTCTATAGGCTCTTTGCAGTGCCATATTTCTTGTAATTTTCCTGTAATATTGTTGTGTGACATAAGTCAAGAAAGAGGAGATGGTCAGGATGTAACATCATGTATCTGGGAAGTAATAAATGCAAACTGTTTTTCAGAAACCATTATAGGAATAGGGTGGGAAGAGATAGACTAGATTGAAATGATTCAGGGTAGGGTGCAATGACAGGCTTTTGTGAACGTGGTGTTGGATCATCTGGGATGTTTTGCCATGTTGATTAGTAAGTAGTTACCATTGTTGCAGAGGATCATAATGCCTTCATCTTCATTTAAGCAGTCCAGTACTGTCGTTCCTCAGAACATTGGTTCAGAATGTTGATAACTATTTACCAGTTAACATGATATCCCAGAAGACTTGAACCTTCAGTAACTTTGCTGTGAAAACCTGAAATCTTGTGTGCTGATAGACCTTTTAGTTATGCCAAAGAAGAATTTCTTGACCAACTGAACAACTTTTCAAGATGTTCCTATACCATAAAATAAGGTTTTTTAGTTGTTATAAAAATTAATGTATTGAATTATAATTACATTTCTTGCAACTAATTCTACTGCATGGTCCATATTCTCCCCAGAATAATGCTTCATAGAAAACTGGCTGTGGATTGGGTGGCTTCCCTCTCTCTCTGCAGGCGCATTCTGGGATGGTACCTCAAACCAGACCCTGAGTGATTCCCTCCACATCCTTTTGGGTGTATTAGTCAGTAGCCATCATACTATTCTGTGCGGTATAGTCTGAGCTACTGACAGCCTCATTAAATAAACCATAAATAACTACATGTTTCATCGCCAGCATAAACCATGTAAGGGTGACTATACGTTTGTGCTGTCTGCCCCTTCTGGCACTCCAAAGAGTGTTTTAGGTTAATTTACACAGAGGAGCATAAAGAACCACATTAGAACAAGCTTGTATTGTAGATCTTATGACTACCAAACATGTAGTGTGACATGTTGACTTGTTACAATACAGTGTGACTTAACCTCTTGAGGTTTTTAGCATCACACTTATAACAGATGAGAATTTTGTGTTAGACTTTTTGATATGTTTGTAAGAAACCACATATCGTCTGTCTCTTAGGCGGCAGCACTCACCACGAGGAACTGGACAATGTTTACCTCATGCTGGACCCACAGCTTCATCCCATCACCCCAAATACATCTTGCCAACAGTCTGTGCAGATCTTTGAGCAGCACAAGCAGGTAAATGTCTTGTACTCTGCTACGAGCCTGATGTAGAGGTGTTAGAATATAATTTTCATGTGTGTCATCTGCACTCAAAGTTTCCAAAAGGTGTATATTCATTTTCCTCTCACATTTGTTGCTGGGGTTATTTTTATTTTATTCAGTTTTATATATGTGCTTTATAGAACATTCTGATCAGTGTAAAGAAATGAAGGATTTTTTACTTATTTTGTAGTTTATTGATGAGGTATAAATAATAACAGGTCATACATTCCAAACTAACAATTAATTTTAGATTTGTATTTAATTATTTATAGGACTCATTGTTGTCATACAGAATCCCACTGCTGTGGAAAGTTCAAATAGTATGTAAAAGTTCTTTTGCCACTTCAGAAACTTTGAAAATATTGTTTGGTAGTAACTTACTATGTTTGCTCTGTGTCACGCACATCACTATATACAGCAGCTATAAACTAATAATTATAAATTCTGTGAACCGTTGGTGTGTATAACCTCTGTCAGTACAGATGTCCATTGTTACATTTTTAGGATTTTAGGTAAGAGTTCCTTTTTTTTTATTATTTATTTTTTTTTTTTTAATTTGCAGCCATCATGTTTGTGATTTAAAAACAAAAAACATTTCTGTTAAGTGTTAAGTAGATTATTTAAAATGTCCCTTTTTTCAGCTAGCACAAGAATACTTGAAAGTACAGACAGAAATTGCATACTTATCTCGCTACAAGGCCCAGCTGGCAGAAAGACTGAGTGAAGCTGAAGGTTTGAGTCAGCTGGACCAGCAGGATTCTGAGCGTCATCAGGAAGAACTCAGAAAACTTGAAAATGAGAGGGTGCGTAAAATTGCTGTTTGACCAGTGTGAAATACTGTATGGTATTGCCTAATTCATAAAACATTAATTTTGGTGTGAAATTAAGAAGGAAATAAATTCACTCACCTTCTTAAGTATGAAAACTGACACAGTGAAAATGTCTTAACCTGAAGGCTATAGGATCAGGTATAAAATCCAGGTTTTGTGGACTGAATGGAAGATGTCATGTGTGGCACACTTAACCAATATGCATTCTGTGTGTTGCATGACATGAAGATTGAGTTCTTAAATAGCAATAATAAAGCAGTATCTTTTTTTAACCACTCCGTCTCATTTTCTGGAGAAAATGTTTGTTCCTCTTGTGTTAGTTCAGTGACTCCTTGTATGAGTCATGATAGTTTTATATGAAACAGTGAAGGAAATGTGTGAGAGATTTCATTATAGAGTTAGACTTGAATGAGCTTTCTTTCATAAAATTTATTAAAAAGACCAACAAATGCACTTGGATTTGTGAATGTGATTTTATTACATAGGGACCACTGACAAGTGCATTTTTTGGTCTTTTAATAAATTTTATGCATCTAATTAATGCATGGAACATGGAACATATGAAACAGAGCTTTCTTTCATTTCTAACCCATCATGTTCATACCCATGGTGTGGCTCAAAGTAGGGACCAGTGTCAGGCTGTTGTGAACATTGTAATGATCTCTTGGGTTTCGTGAAATGCGGATAAATTCTTGACTAGCTGAGCAACTGTTAACGTCTCAAGGGAGAGACTGCTCCTTGGAGTTACTTGTTGCTTGCGGTGAAAATTCTTGAATGAGCTGTTGTCTTCTGTACTATAAGCATACAAATTCAAACAGGAAGGATGAAACTGTCAAGATACAATGTCAGCTGTGTGTGAAAGAAAAAGTTTTTAAAATAGTCCTTTTCCTTCCAGGAGAGTTTGTTGGCGTTACACCGAAACCTGAAAAGGCAGCTCGATATTATACATCGGCGGCGTAGAAACAGTGTGGGTGATGGTGGCTGGGTAGTCATACAGAACCAAAACCATTCCCATGTACCCTAACCTCAGCTGAATCCACTTTATCAAGTACTTTGGAAAGTATCCATGGTACATTTTATCCTGAGAACCTAAGCATGACTGGTGAAAACAGAATTTATAATTGCATAAAGTATATTTACTGTGACATGCTTAAAATATTTTCTGATTTAAAGAAACCATAAAGATGCAATATGTGATATTAATTCAGGGTACCATGCGAGCCATATGGTGTAAATGAATAGATTGAGAGGATTATTAGCTGAACAGTGTTGGTATGCAAGGTTATGAACCAAATATGCATACTTCAAAAAGCTGGTTGACAGGTGTGTGCAATGTATGTGGATGATGAGAGATCTTCATTCTGGGAACATGCTGGTGTTCTTGATGAAACAGAGTACTACCTGCCTACATTACTTTTCAGTTTATGAGGGAAGTAGAGAACACTGCTGACTTGTGTGGCTGGTTGTAAATTTACTACTGGGAAGAGAGGGAAAATGAATATCCCTGACAGTAGACCGACTAGGAACTGGCAATTTAACCCCTTCCTTCACTCCCTATGATACCTTGAATTAGCCACGTACTTCCTGCATTTAAAGTTTATGTGGTCAAGTAGTATAGGTATAATAAAGGGTAAAATTGATACCTTACATCACAGTTTTACATTCTCTAGTCATTTCTAGTGACTCTTTGAAAGCTGCCTATGTTGCATTACTTTCTTTCATCTTACCTTGTGAGTCCCACAAGATAATGTTTATCACATACCTTATGTATTGCGTTTAATTTGAAATAGAACTTGAAGACTTGAGAGAAGGTAAAAGATAAGAATGTTTGCATTAACCCTTATCCTGCTAACGTGGAGAATATGGTGAGCTAATAATGCCAGCAAATTGCAGATGGGATTTAATTTGCATTTAAAGGGTTAAACATGGAGCACAGTTCATGTAAGAGCAGACTATTAAGGAGTGTCTCAGTCTCATCTGGATGAAGCTGTCATACAGTGAGACAATCAACTGTTAACCCACATAGACAACTCACAGCACTTTCAAGGATTCATCACATAATAATTAGACAGATGATCTGCAGCATCATAATCTGATACATGAAGACAATTGTCATTACTTTTTAAATCCCCATTTAATCTATGAAGAGCTTTTGGTGTTCATTTTGGAAGCAGTTGGAAAAGCCATCTCTCTGTCAGTGCAGAATGCTGACCAGTGTTTAGTTCAGCATCATGTCTACAATGAGCTCAGTGAATTTTTTTATTCATCAGACAGAAATCCAAGAAATGGGACGGAAAAGTTCTAGGGCTGTGGGATTTTGCTCTGAAATTTTCTGTTTGTTAGTGCATTACTGAAATAGTCAGCATGAAAGTGCTAGTCCAGTATTGTATAATGTGCATAACTTGTACTGTGATGTTGGAGTCCCCAGTAATTGTAGCTGTTATTTTTATATAACTGTAGTTATTGTTGGAATTGGACATACTTCAAAACTGTATTCTGTTTTTGATTGTCAACACAACATAAAGGTATTTAGGTGAAATTAGAAAAAATCTCCTGGGTTTGGTAGCAGCTTTAAAGAATACAGGTACATAATCAGCAGTCTTGTAGTTGGTAGAATTATGTGACTCACTTTTCAGCTCATATTGTGTACTTTTTGTGTGCACACTTTGGTTCAGGAAAAATGTAACTAATTAATAACAAATAATCTCGTAATTGATATGAGTCCAGTCTTGTTGGCAAGAGTATTTAAAATCCAGTCTCATTATATTTCCTCTCAGCTCTGTTAAGTATAGATCTGAATGTCACTGAGGAGAGAAATGAGGGGGAAAATGTAGGAGTTATTTATTGTCAAATTTTAGTCAGTTATTGGATATCTTTGTGGTTAATCAGTAGATGACAGCAATAAGTACAGAAAAATATTGTTATATATTTGTTCTGATTATGGGATTTATCATGTAAAGTTGGTAGGACTGCCATGGAGCAGGTGTTAACAGGCTGCAGATTGTAGATTTAATGTCAAGTCAATATAACAGTTTTTAACTTAAGCTTTTTATGGGGGAAAAAAATCTATTTGAAATTTCAGAATTAATGGATTTTGTCTATAAGAGGGATTAGACATGCAGACATACCAGTCTGGTGTGATTTTCTGGAATCAGTGCAACAACAGTCACTGTACAAATTAGAATGGGATAGATTCTGACTCATGGGTAGCACATAGTATGATTAATTATTGAGAAACAGTTTCATGAATATTTGATAGACAATGAATGAAAATATTAGAAACCATCTTGGGAAGAGCAAAATAATACAGGAATCTAGAATTTACCTGAAGAACACTGTGTTCTGGGATGGGGTGCTGTATAATGTGATGGGTATGTACAGTAGAGTCTCGTTTTGCAATGATTCACTTTTATAACCCTTGTCGAGTTCGACAGAGCACTCCTGATTAGTGGTGCATCACTGTCGCAACTCAATTGTCCTTTCTGTGCACTTCTAGCTCTTTTTCGGCGTGTGTGTGTTTCTTATTTTTCTGTTTTAATGAAGAAGAAAAAATCAAAACAATTGACGTTACTTTCTTTCTTGATGTCTTCCAACGCACGGCCTGGGCCTTCTTCAACAAAATAAAAAGTGACTTGAGTGATTTTTTTCAATTATCTGTGTTATTTTCTATATACCTAATTCATTAAATGAAAATTGTGTGTCATAATATAAAGAAATATTATAAATTATAAAATTATTTGACTAATTTGTTTGGCGCATGAACCTGTCTCAATTTACAACCAAATATTCGAGAATGTAACCCTGTTGTAAAACGAGAGCCTACTGTATTTACATTTTAAGTAGCCTGCTGCCTCCATCTTCAGGGAACCCTGCATTATGTCACATCCCAGAACACAGTAGTCTTCATGGTTATTATCAGGACTTCAAATCTCACAGACCATCCACATACCTGTCTTTGTAAAATTATCTGTCAAAAATGTACAACTTTCTAACAGCAGGTGGAAATGTCAGTTCTTTACAGTAAACATATATAATGATGTTCTTATGTGAAGTGTGTTTGGACACAACTTCTACCAGGTACCCATTGTATAGGATGCTTGGTGGGCCTCAGAGCCAGTTTGAATAATTTTTGAGAAGAGAAATATCTCTTGCCACGTTGGGGTTCGAAACCCAGATTGAGCGTAATAATAACACAGTGTTTATTCTAGTCATGAGATTGGCATACACAATCAGTGAATGCATAAGTCAGTGGGCTTGTAATATACTGTTTTAAAAAAATACAGTCAATTTTTTCTATGCCTCTCAGCTTTTTGTGCCCAAGGCAAGTCCGTCACATGTCTCAACCCATGTTGCTGTTTTGCTGATTAGGCATTAAATTTCACTTGCTTTTAGTAAAAGTTGCATCAGTTAAAAAATTAAATTCGACTTTAAATTTGTGTCTTCTTAACAGAAAACCAAATAATTTTGTATTAACTACATTATATTGCTGACACAGTACAGTGTTGCACGGTTATTGTCTTTGTACTTATGCTGTAGGGTCAGAAGTCCATTTTCCTTGTAGTTTGTTTAATATTTATTATTTTTATAAAGGTTTAAATAAAAGTTGCATGTGTTAACATTGGTTGTGTTTTCGTTATGTAAATGTACAGATCTTGAACAGTGAAATTTTTTAGATGATGTCTGAAATTTGATTTGAGCCAGATATGAAAGTGGGTTTAATGTTTGACTGATTTTAAGTACAAAACAGAAACTAAATTTGGTGCACAATTTTTCTTTTGTACCTGTCAGAATGTGTTAAGGGATTCCATAGGATTAACTTACAACCTCCCCACTTTCCTCCAGCCCCCAGTATGTTTTCATTTTATGCACCCTATGCAAATAATTTATATCTACAAAAGTTGCATTAGATTTCCATAGAGATTGAAGTATGCCGTGATGTCACAAATTTGACGTCGTGTTCATTACCCTATGGTACAGTACGCTTCATTCATAAGCTTACGGAAACCTCCATTTTAGTTGCCATCATTTTTATCACGGTTGTTGTGGCTTTTGTAGGTACTAATACTCTTAATAGCTTTTTCATGATAGTATAGTTCTTCTCTCACAAGTTGCTTTAACAAATCAGGCCAGTATTATGGAGTACCCAGTTCATTTGTTCGCTGGGAATTTGGCATCTGGACTGAGGTTTTCATGGCATTCCTTGCTTGTCGTAGGTGAACACCAGACTAGTACTTATGAATAGGCACTCCTGGAAGTATTCCTGTTCATTTTCCACAAAGTGTGTTACTGTATTTTATTTTGGACTATATAACCTCAGAAACAGGAAATGAATGACTGAATGAACAATATTTTAAGATATTTCCAGTTTCCTTTCCAGCTTACTTTCAAAATATTTGTTGTACACAAAATCTGAAGCACTTAGGTAGTGAGGTTATGATTCATGTGTTTCATGGGGAATAGTGCATTTCGATTTTAAAATGAGAAAACCATAGATATTGGAGTTTACATCACATGACAGACTTTTTTTTTTGTTGTTACGGTAAAGGAAGTCATTGTATTATGACACATTAAGTTGGACTTTACTGTTGAATCAAGATATGTAGGTGTTACAGAGGTGGTGAAACTGCTTTCATATGTGTAATATTTAAAATTATTGATTCAGATGAATGTGTTAAGAAAAAGGGTTAGCATCATTGTAGGTGTTTTTTAGTGGGACTTAAAAATTCTTGTACTATAGTGAAATTTCAATATTGATGTTTCTGACTGGATTTTTTTTCTATCTTAATTCAGGTTTATGATGTCAGAATTTTTATGCTGAACAGACACTGAGCAGAACGTAATCTTTCTGTAGTCTATTCTGTTTGCGGTGTACATAGCATCATCCAAATGTGACTGAGATTTTTTTAAATTCACGTAACAGGTACAATGCCACTGGCTACACACAGACCATGACAGTTAGTTTCCAGTACCATAAAATTTCTGTGAAATTAAATTCAGGATATTAGCAAATAGATTCACAAATTCAGTGGAACAGTTAATGACTACAATGTAGATGAGTGGATTCATACCATACCAGAAGGATGTTATGGCAAATACCTCTTGACTTTTGTGCAGAAGGTGTTGGGTAGGCTGCTGGCTGTCCTGAATGGTTTTGTGATTTTGCTGAGTCTCCAAGCATATACCAGATAAATCTTTAAATAGGTCATGAGTACAATTCATGATTATCTTGATTCCTTTAGCACTCTATAACCCATGTCAAAGCAATGTTCATAAATGATCTAAAAATCAGTGAAACCTCCCTTCAGAAATATCAAATGCAGTTAGCATCCCATCTGTCAGTGTTATGTAGCAATACTATATCTAGCTGTGTAACAGTTTTTATTTTAACAGCAATTCAGATCTCAAGAAAGACTGTTAGTTTCACTGCTAAGAACAACCATCAGTATGTAAACTTGACATATATTTTCCTGCATTTTCTGATGTAATTTTCACACTGTGATTTGAATATCCTTACCACCTTACCATTTATAGTAAATTTGAAGTAATTTTGAAATTCTAATTCCTGTGATTGTTTTGATATGTGATCAGAGAAAAGTTAGTTTGAACTTTTAAAAGTATCAATTTCCTGTCACCAGCCTTTCAACCTTACTAGCATCTGCTTGTCTGAGAAAGATGAGAGACTCCTGTTCTGTGGTTGACTGAAACACTTTGGAAAATTAGTTTGTCTGGTTGCTGAGTGGTCAGTAATACTGACATTGTGTTTTTAGAATGCAAGCAGAAATATTATAATATAGACTGCTAGTACCTACTGATACCTACAATTATTTATTTGCAATCAAATATTTTGAAATAACTGGTAATTCTTCAAGTTTAAGTGTCTACGTATGAGCATATGAGCTAGAAACTGCATAACAAGGAGAAAGTGATTCCTGGGGGGAGGGGAACCATTATTTTGTTAACTGATAAGTGTGTTAGTCATCATTTATTTTATTATAAGAGGTAATTATGTATATGTATATATGTGTGTGTGTACATTTTAGGATCAATTGTAAAATATGCACCTGAAATATTTGTAACTTTTGTAAGCTTCTGTAGTAGGTTAAGTATACCCCTGAATTCAGATTAATGGCAAAAAGAGATAATAAAGGGGCCACTTTCTTCATGATAATAAATTGTCATTGAACCAGAAGATAAACATTTCTTTGTATGCCTATGATACTTGTGGGCATGCACGTCTATTTCTCAGTACAGAATTCTTGTGCTTAATTTCTGCTCCCATGGAACCTGTTTCCTCTTCTATTCTTGTCATACAAAGTTAGGTACCATAATACAAATATATATGCTGTTTCCAGAACATATTCCCTGTCTTTGTACAGCACTGAATTCTCACACTGCTAAAAACTGTGTAAAGCAATTTCCTTTGCACTCTGTGTCCTTCCACTGTCCAGTGTATGTTTGTTTTTAGTCCCTGAAGTCTGCCTTTGTTTTCTCCCTCTCCTCTTATTGATTGGCTGTACAAAGGAGCTTTGTCCTGTCACAAGTCTGTGCTCAAGAGGCAGTCATGGAAGGACCCTCCTCTATACAGTGTACTTTCCCATACCATCTTCCAGGTTTCATCCTTTTATTCTGTTAATAACAGACTCTATATTAATGTCTACTCTAATAAATTTAAAAAATGGGTGTAGATTTCTAGTCTTCTGGATGCAGATTACTTGAATCTTCATCAACACTACTGTGAGTATCTCACAAGATGAGCAGATTAGCATAGTAGTTGGTTAGTTAATGGGTGTATAGTTATCTCGGTTGTTATTTGTGACTGTCAAGAAATTAAACCAGAATATAACTTTTCCATCCTCAACCAAGATAAATTGTTTAAAAACACTAATCACTTATGTCCCTAGTGTCTGATGCTTGATACAATCTGTAAAAATTAACTTTCTTGCCATCTCTTGACATATCATTGCATCCAAGCACTTACGGTTTTACATCAATGGAAATTACATTGTTACAGTAACATCCATAAAAAGATTTTTGATACAATTAAACTCAGACATGAAGTTGTGAAAATCAAACTTTGGCATGAACTTAATTTTGGGATGTTTCTACTTGAAGTCCTACACAGTTAGTAGTTGTACCTGATGCTTGTTGTGGTTTTTCTAAGTGTGTTTTGAAAGAATGATAGTTCAGTGCCTTGAAGTAGATTATAACCCTTCCCTGTACTTTGGTATGGGCCAGGATAGTGTAGTCAATATAGTGACTCACTATGGGCTGGACAGTCCAGGGATTGAAGTCTGGTGGGGACTATTTACTGCACCCATCCAGACTGGTGCTGGGGCCTACCTAGCCTCCCATACAATGGGTACCGCATCTTTACCGGGAGTAAGCAGCCAGTGCATGGCGTTGACCACCAACCCCCATCTAGCGCCAAGGTTAAAGAAAAAGTAGAGTTAAATGTCTACTTTCCTTATGGTTTATCATTCATTACTAGTATAACTGTTTAATCTCAGCAGTTATTACAAGTTTCATAATTTAATAAAATAAAAAGTAAACTCTGTGACCTGTTTGAAGATGACGTATCTTTGTGAGTGTGGGTTTCCTGTTTTTAACTTATTTAAGGTTTTTCTACCACAGCTAAATATCTGTCCACTGTGGCCGTGGTGGGAATCGGTATTCTTTGTTTCCATTATATTCCATCCTGTAATATGGTTTACTGTAAGAGCAGCTCTCAGGTTTGTTGTTTCTGTAGTATTTTGGAAATCATCATTACAGGATCCTTATTGCTCACTGAATTAATTTAGTGAAGGTTTTTACATTTAGCATATTGTTATCACTGTTTGTAACCAAGTGTTCCCCTCTTGAAGATTAGCTTGCAAACTGTATGTTACATATCTGTGTCCAGTATCAGAGTTAGTTGATCACTATGATCAACATGAGAGCTATGTGATAACCTGTCAACAATTCTCATTTCCTGATGTGGATATGTAATGTGTTACCTCTGAGGCACAAAATGTTTCTGAAATCCACTATTTTGTCTTAAATTCTTCCATAAAATGACACTTCTATAAGTTCACATGGCAGCATTCAGTCCTCATCCTCTCCAGACATCATTTGTTCACTGCAGTGATGAGTGAATATTATATTCTGTCATGTTGTCATGTCTGTGGTGTGTATGCTGTGATGCAGCATTAACCTGTACACAGATTTAAATGGCTTGAGGTAAGTTCATGTTGGTTTACAGTAATTATGAATAGGGTAATCAAAACAACGAACCGCCTCTATGTCCGTCAAACACAACTCATATTTACAAGAAGATAAACCATAAGCGCAGCTAAATGCTTCGGCTATTTATCTGGCCATTATTTGGGTGTATGGAAGAAGATAAGAAGAAACAATTTTATGTCTGTGGGCGATCTCACAAGGTTGAAATTTCAATTTTGTTATAGTTGTATGTAATGTAATGTGTAAAGACTGAATATAAGAGTATAACAGTTATAAGATCTGTACAGTGTGTATATATATATATATATATATAGAAATGATTGCTGGGGTGTAGCTGTACTGCATATAGAAAATAAATCTTATTTTGGGCGAAGTGAAATTTGAAGGCAGTGCTGATGCATAAAATTCAAATTATTGGATGTCATTTGTAGGCCTATATTAGGGAAACCTTAATTGCCAAACTGTTAATTAACATCTGTAACAGGACAGAAGTTATACTTTCCTGTATGGGGTAATTGCTCAAGTCTCTTGTGCTTATGCCTTACACATTACACCTATTACAATTTCACTGGAAATTTTTCTGTTTGTTGCACTTTATGACAGTCTGGTAAGAAACTTCAGCACAAACTGTACGCACTTAAGATCTGTGTGCTATATGTCCATCACTGAACAGAATAGTGGAGCTATAAAATTGTTCATGTAAGTGATGCAACCTGCAGGTGAGGTGGACACGTGATTTGTGCAAATGTGTTTTCTGGGCAAAGGTAGAGAGGCCATTAAAAATAATCTTGGGAATTTGAGCAGGAATCCCATTGGCCCAGCATTTGATAGGTCCCTTCTGCAGTGAACTTGTTCTGCTGCTAGAACCACTACGTCACTGGCACTGACATGTTTGATTCTTACCTTTTAGCACTTGCTTGAGATGGCTGAACATTTAGAAGTTACATGATGACATGCCTATCTTCACAGAAAGCTTCCTCCACTTCTGTAATTTTCACAGGTTTTGCAGTAATGTGGGCTCTAATATAACTGTTCTGTTGCAGGACTTATGATCAGCTGCTGGTGTGCCATGCACACAGCAATGTGATCCCCAGTGACAGGCCATATTCTTGATCAGTACTGGGCACAGATTTTATTTGAACAGCCCCTATGTGTTGGTTGTATTGTGTAAGTAAGTTACAGGTATAACCTGTTAAAAATCTCACACACCTCTACAACAACTGCATGTGTCAGTATAAGTTTTGTACTCCTGACCTTTGGGAAGGTGTGAGTACTTATAATGACACAGGCACAAACATATTACTGCAAATGGAAGTCTGTTGAATCATAAAGAGTGATGACTTTTTCTCACACTGGTTATTACCATGCCAGCAAATGGAAATGCATTAAGAGATGTGATGTCTGGGACCAAAGGGTTGTCACATATTCTACCACAATTGATGTTGGAACATAATGTTTATGGTGTATCTCAGTGTATTTAGTAACTTCATGGGCAGATTGAACCATTTAATTCGCCACTTGATATCCTGTCCTGTATAGAGTAGAGAACCAACAAGACACCCATATTGCACTCTTTTTATAATCATACTTACAGCATTGCTGCCAGTGGATGGAAGGCTCTTAGTCATCATCCAGTACCAGATATAGCTTTAGCTATAATATATTCATAACATGACCGTTGAAGAGAACACATTTAGAACAATATTAAGATTCTGGAATACCTAAATATACAATGATCTCTTGGTTCAAATATGGCATCAGTTATTCATATCCCAATAAAATAATGGGCAGATTGTAGGTAACTATACTTTCTAAAGTGTTAATATATTAACATCCCAAATGTGTTTGTAAATAATTACTGTCTTTTCTTCTTGGTGTTCACTAGCACTGACCCACAGTAATACATTGGCTGACAAAATAATTGAATTTGAGATTCTCCATGCAGTATGTTTCCATCTAGTACCAAGGTTACAAAAGAATGGAGCTGTAACTGTACTCCTCCTGTATGCCATTATGGTGTGCAGACACATGACTTTTATACCTTTTACTATACTTTACACTATGATAACTGTTGTCCACACTTGTGTAAGTGTTGTCTATGTTATAATCCAGTGTTGTCATTGGTATCAAATGACTGTATTGTTAGACTGAATGGGGTTCTCAATAATTGTACACTGAAACAACAGACTATATTTTTTCATGCTGCATTTTAATGTTCTAACAATGCAACTACAAGGATTATATCCACATGACCTATTACATTAAAATATAATTGTAAGTGAATGTATATGTATATATATCACAGGAAAGTTTCATATTTTTAACTGTAGTGTCCATAAAATAAAATATGTTTTATTTTTGTGACGGTACTACATTTTAAATATGTATTTTTGTACATATGCAGTTAAAGTACATATTTAAACTTTAGAGCGTTGCTCTTACTTATTAATTTATGTCTTGAAAATGTCAAAACATGTTAAAGTGTAAACTTTCCTAATAGATGTTCAAAAACCAATTACAAGTGTTTTATCCATATAAAAATACTTTTTTTATTTTTAAAATACCTCTTGGCATGGAACATAAACTTTGAGGTCATCTCCATCCATCCAGAAATCAGTGTGATAAGCTTCATGAGGTTTCATCATAACTGTGAGTTGTAAAACAGAAGATATTCATTTTTCAGAATATTTTACTTACATTTATGTGAAATGTGTTCAACATTTTGCTAGATTTTGTCCATCGGGTATGACATCTTTGGAACGGCTATCCATAAAGGGGAAATTTTAAGAGAAACATACATTTTGATATATGATTACTTAGAACTGCTGAACATTTAATGTGAGTAGTAGTAAGGCCATCCTGATAGCTCGGATTGATAGAACTAATGTGAAGGACTTGTTATTGAATGAATATGCAATTCACATACGTAAATCTAATATAGTTAGCACAGCTAACATAGTGTGTAAAGTACATTCGTGTAAGTGTAGTAAAATTGGATGCATCAATTAAAGTTCATAATTTTCTTTGTGTATTAAATTTCAATCTGTGATGAGTTGATCCACTGTTCATCAAAACCCTTTGATTAGTAAGCTTTGTTCGCAAACCAACGTCCTTCAGGAGTAAGGAGTTTCTATCAGGGATGCAAGTACTGTACATGATAAATGTAGAAAGATTTTTTGCATGTAAGTGTTGGTGCAGACTTGTTAAAACCATTATTAACTTGTGTTTTTGCACACTATTAAGCCAAGTTTCATATAAACTTAAACAGGGCCTATACACTTAAGAGTTGAGGTGTCCAAAAATGATATTTCTGTACTTTTATGGATCATGTTCAATCCCAGAGTTATGAATGCTTGACATGAATATTTAGTTAAGTGTTGTGAATGAAATTACGAATTTATAAGAGAAAAATAAAGCTCATCATGATTTTTCTGAAGTTATACAGCTCAGCAAGATATTGTTCCAATATTCTCTTAAGGATTACTGTGCAGTTTACATGTGTGTAATTGTGTAAGCCTTCTGATGGAAAATCAAGGGTAAATACCACACCAGAATACTTTTAGTTACTTGGAAAGGGGAAGAATTTTTGTGTTTAGCAATGAATGAAATATGTTGAAACATTTCTACATACTATTTGATCACTGCTGGTTTAAACTACAGAAGCATCTATGTAAGTTACAACATATTACTGAAACCATATGGAGACACAGAGGTCAACAGATCTGTAACGTTATGGCCTTCATTTAGATCTAGTTGACAGTAGCATGACTGCAGCAGTGACACCTCCGCCAACCATAGCAGTCAGTGTGCTGTGACTGTCCCTGCAATGAATCATGAAGAAAACTGTCTAATTGGGAGCATAACACTTTATAAAATGTAGTGCATATTTTTCCAGTTTCAATCTTTACAAACATTTTCAGATATTATGGTCTTTTGTGTTGATATCATGTTGTTGCCTGTTTGTTGTGTATAGGTTTTGGAGGAATATTCCTGCTTCATTGTCAGGGTTGAAGTTTGACTTTAGTTACAGTGTTTATCTCCAAACTATTGTACTGACCTACCAGACTACAATACAGTGTCGTAACTCAAAAGGCGCATGAATTATTCTTTTCAGTATTGCAATTTCGCATACATTATTTATTGTGATGCTAATTTATTAGATTTATATTGTTGTGGATATGAGTTTTGTTCTTGATGGAAGACTCCCTTTGTGTTGCATAAAGTATTAATATAATAGAAAAATGCAGTCTAACACTTAGGTGTCCAGCCCACAGCCTGCAGATGCATATGTAAATTGTGTATATACTATACAAATTTTACAAAAATTTAGGCACTTAGGTATACCACTTACTATTATTTTCCCACAAGCAACCCACAAACCAGCCCACAATAATGCATGTGGCCTGTTGCTGTAAAAATTTGGAGACCCATGGTCTAATGCAACTAAAATCAATAGATTTTGTTTTTATATAAGTTGCTGCATGTTTCGACGTCATTGGGACATCATCAGGCTTATAGAGTTTGTAAGAGGTGGCTAGATGTATATCATTAACAATGATCATTGCATGGATTCAAGTCTCATCCTTACAGTCACATAATTGTGATTGTAAGGATGAGATCTCAGCCCGTGAGACAGTACAACTAGCCTCCTTTTATGTATATTTTATAAGCCTGATGATGACTCGATTAGGTCTAAACATGTAGCATTTTTATATGGAAACAACATCTGTTGTATTTATAATCAAATCCTTTTGTTATACTGTAGTTTTATATTATGTAAATGTTGTTAGAGGGGACCGCGGTGGCATAGTGGTTAAGGTGCTATGCTACAAATCATAAGGTCGCTGGTTCGATCCCAGATGGTGTCATTGGAATTTCTCATTGACATAATCCTTCTGATTGCACTATGGCCCTGGGGTCGACTCAGCCTCTAACAGAAATGAGTACCATGAGCATTTCCTGGGGTAAAGGCGGCCGGTGCATAATACTGACAACCTTACCACCATCCTGTGCCATTGGCATGTAATCTAGGAACCTTAACTTCCTGGAACCCTCTGGGCCATTCCAGGCCTGTAATGGGATTGCTTTACCTTTGCCTTTAAATGTTGTTAGAAGACCAGTAATACTGCAGATATCTTTGCAAAGAGTTAGGAATTATTTCCAGTTATGTTTCATTGAGCTTCCACTGTATGAGAAAAGTTTCAGTAACAGTTATTAATTGTAATAAGATTTCTATTTGTATTATTTATGAATTTTTGTAACATGAGTCATGTATGGTAAAAGAGGTAAACATTTATGCTTTCAAAGCAGTGTAACTGAGGACTCTGTTCTTCTGGTATATGATGCTGCATCACTGGGTAATTGGTTCCTTACATTTTGAGATGGCACAGTGGTTTGATCTTCAAGGGTCAAAATGACCAGGAAGACCCTTGAAGGTGAGTCAACTACATTGTCTTGAAACACTGGTAACAAATTACTGGATGCAGCAACACATCCCAGAAGAATAGAGACCTCAAAACTGATAAAGTTTGATTTCTGCTTCATGTGGGTTATGCTGGACTGATATGGACCAGAATTAAATTTATATCATGTATAGTTTAGGCTTCCAATAACAGATTTAATTTAAATATGTTTACTTGGAATACACAGAGAGGCAGGTGATTTACCACCTCTATGTGCGTTCACTTCATGCACTCTGGACAAAAAAATGTGCTATAATTATTTTGGACTGTAATGTTTGTAACAAAGCAGTAGACCAAGACCAAATTTTACATTTAAGTGGGTTATACTCCTGATTTGTATACGCAAGGCTAAGTGTTTAGATCTCAGTCCAGAGACCAGCTATCTTGTTTGAATATTTTTGTGGTGTTTCTCAGTACTTTCAAGCAAATATGGGGACAAGATCTTAAATCTGACCATAACTGCTTCGTTATACATATTTTCCATCATCCTTCCCATATTATCATAAATTGATCTGAACTACTGAGTGTCTTTAACAGACCATAAATAGAACGTAAGTTATCACAGTTATCAGTACTGATGTGTACTTTATGATCAGACATGTTCTGCTAAGTCTCACAAATGTGTGTGCTATGTAAGAAAATTTCTGAACAAATGTCCTATAATACCAATTGTTGACTTGAGAACTTTTGTTTAATTTCTTTTTTTCAGATTTCTAAAATATTTTCTGCAATATAATCATGCAGTACAGGAGGTTTATATTTACCTCATGACTGGAGGAGATGTCTTGGTGGAGTCAAAGAGAGTCAGGCCATCAGGTACGAAAGCATAGTTGGAGATTGGCTGGAAGAGGAGTTCATACCTGAACTAATTATCACTAGACATGTAATTCACATTTAAAGACTTAATTAAATTGAATGTATATTATGTTGTGAATGCAGTATGATCATTAGTATTACTAGTGTGTGTCTTGAATCCCTACAGTAATTCAGAATAGAGTTCTTACCCAGATACATCAACTGTTGCTGCTGCTGTGATTATCTGTCATATTTCATAATAACAATAAAATTATATTCTCCTCTTAGTAAGCTTTTCATGAAAAATTTAATAAATGAATGGTGTAAGCATGAAGAAAAAGTGGACATGAAGCTCTGGGAATAAAATTCACATAAAAGTGTTAATTACATATCATGATTGGTAGTTTAACTTTAAAAAGTTACTGAAATTATTTGATTTGTTTGTAATTTAGTTTCTATAAGAACAAAGAGGATTTTATTATGTTGCAATTAGAATTGACAAGAGGCAATAGTGGTTTCCTGGAGGAACTGAATGATAACAGATCCTGGGCCAATTAGGATGCATATCTACTGGGTGAGTAGAGCACTGCTCTGTCATGTTTTGTAAATCAGTTACCTTATATATATGAAGGTTGCTGGTGATTTTGGTGTAAAAGTAAATTTTACAGTCACCATGCCTGGAGTTTTTAAAATATAAATCATGCTAGCAAAATGTTCTATCAGTTATGAAGCCCCAGCTTAGGAGTTCAAGGTACGTGGTGGCTGTTCGCTTGTATTGTAACAGATGAGGAGGACATCTATAAAAAAGCAGTTGCCAATTTCACACAAAAGCCTACCTCATTATTATTCTGTGTAACACTTGGAATTTGAGCCAAATATATCCTGAATTTGTAAAATATTTAATGTAGTTAATAAAACAGTTTATGTGTGAGTTTTTAGGCTTTTTGAGCAGTACAGTTGAAGTCTTCATTTTTCTAGGATATGGCGATGTGTCCCTAGGAAACTGGCACCCTATGTTTCACGACAGAAGGACAGAGACCTGATACACTTAATGTGTGGAACTTGGGAATGTATTCAACGTGGGCTGAATGACATGAGACTAGTCCTACAACATGTGAAATTATTGTCCATACTGCTCTGTCCCAGATGTCGCTAATGCCTAACCACCCTCCTGTCAATAGGATACCTAGAGTTTTTTTTGTAGGACTAATGCTTCTGGAGAGAAGGAAAATGTTCACCTAACTCCCTTGGGCTAGAGGCAGTGCCTAAGTGCATGCATTTTCACATCCAAACACCCTTCTGTGCATGGTTCTCAGACATTACTACTAAAACAGTGTAATTTACGAGTGTAGACAGTTTACCTTTTCAGTGAAGAAACTGTTGAGATGATCCAACTTAGGTGGGAATGTTGATTCCTCATCAAAGCTTATCAGGGATGTAACACCTTCCTTCCATATTGCTAGTGCAGGCCACATTACAGTTAGAGTAGCTAGTACACAGTTTACGAATTCAGTGACCTTCTCAGACCAGTTGAAATACTGAGTTGAAATAAAACCCACAGCAGACTTCTGAACCTTTTCCATTGACAAAGCAATATCAAAAAATGATTCAGTCTTCAGTGTTGTATTATCCATAGTACTAAAATATTTCTCAGGAAGTCCAAAACCCTGGTGCAGAACTTGATTCTTTGAGATATGTCCATTAGCCTGCCTTATATTTCTCATGTTTGGCATTCTTGTGGCATCGCGGTGTACTAGACCTTTTGAAGTGATGCGAATGGTGGAGAGATGTTCAGGCTGTGAGATGCGACGTTCAGAGGAGTTGATCCTGGTAGATACTCGATCCATCGATTTGCTGGTTGCAAGGTGGTCAGATGTAGATTTCTTTGAAACGGGTTGTCGTTCATGAGTTACGCGTACAGAACTTCCTAGAGATTTCAGTCTCTCGGCTGTTCCCTTAGTATTCCTTACAGATGATAAACCATTTGTCAACAATGTACGTGTATTCCTGAGATTAGCCGAATGCCCAAGTGATCGTTTAGAATTTCTCTCAGATACCAGTCGTTCAGTATAAATCCTTCTGGAATTCAAGTTGGTTGCCAGACCTACAAGTGATCTTTCAGAATTCGTTTCGGATTCCAGTGGTTCAGTGTAACCCGTTCTGAAGTCTCTGATAGATACCAGACGATCAACAGAGCGCCGATCTGAACCTATTCGTTCAGCGAGGATCCCGGAATTTCTGACTGATGTGAAACGGTCGACTGATCGTCCCGAATTTCTCATTGTCTTCAGTTCAGCAGATATCCTTGAACTTCGAACTGATGTTAAATGTTCAGCTGAGCGACTAGAATACCTCTCGCCTGTAACTTTTCTGGAATCTACCAACGCTAACGGTTTAACAGTGCGTCTAGACTCCCTTTCATATGCCCATCGGTTAGAAGACATTTTGGGAGATCTGACATAAGACGAACGTTCAGTCTTGCGGCTTAAATTCCTCTCAGAAATCTGTCGTGTTGCAGTAGTCCTTCTCATACCCAAAATATTTGGAATACGTTCAGCAGATCTGCGAGAGCCCTGAGATAAATGTTCAGTAGAAGCGCCCCTAGAACCCTTCACAAGTGCCAAGCGCACGGCTGAGAGTTTAAAGTTATTTTGGATTTCCATTTCTTCAGGAGAAATCCTGTGACGTGTGGCGGATGCCAAATCACCATTCGTTCGCCTAGCAGTCCTCACAGTTGATGTAACTCTCGAATTTCTTTTAAATGACAGCCTTTCTGATGAAATACTTCTGGAAGCCCTCATGAATGCTACAGGTTCATCCTTTATTCTATAATTTCTGTTAACATTAATTCTTTCAGAAGACCTTGTAGAATCAGTCCCAATTTTAAACCGCCCTGATAGTTCAGCTGACCTCTGACTTATCAATCGTTCTGTTGAAATGGTCCTTGAATCTCTGGAAGATGTCAAATGTTCAAGGGGCCTATAGTGTCGAGTAACCAGGCGTTCAGTAGATGTCCTGGAGTCCCTGAGAGGTGTGAAATATTCGGCCGATCTGGAATTTCTCTGAGTTGTTATGCGACCTATATCAATCCTAGAATGCCTGAGAGTTACAAGACGTTTAGCAGGCCCTTTAGAAGACCTCTGATGCTCAAGTCCGCGTGAACTAGTTCTTGAAACCCTGAGGAAAGGTAAACTTTCTGTGGACTGTAAGTACCTTAGAGTTGCAGTTCGTTCGGCCAAATTTTTCCTGGAATTACTGAGTAATGACAGACGCTCTTCGGACCTACTGGAATCTGTCGGATTTTTAAGTCCAGTTAAAATTGTTCTGGAATTCCTTACAGAGAGTGAACGTTTGACAGACCGCTTAGAATTTCTCTCTAATGCCTGTCGGTCGGCTGACAACTTCTGGGAGTCTCTGAAACGAAATGTGCTTTCAGAAAGTTTTCTAGAATCAGGAGTAATCCTCATTGAATCCCTGGCCTGTGAAAAAGGTTCATCAGACATTCTGGACTGCCTTTCAGATGTCCATCGTGTAGCGGAAACCCTCCTGGAGTTCTTGATAGAAGCCAAACCTTCATCATATCTCTTAGAATTCCTTTCGGGCATCAGTTGTTTTTCAGAAACCCTTCTATAGAGCTTAGCATATGCAGAATTCTCGGAAGACCTCGATAGTCTTAGTCGTTCAGCGGATATCCTCATTGAATCTCCGACAGATGCCAAACGTTCGGCAGATCTCCTGAGATCTTTTTCCAATGTAAGTCTTTCAGTAGAAATTTTCGCGGAAAACTTTGCAGAATTCAGACGTTCAGTAAATCTTCTAGAACCCGTTACCGGTGTCCGTTGTTTAGCGGAAACCTTCCTGGAATCCCTGGTAGTTATCAATCCTTTAGTAGACCTAGAATCATTCTCGGAGGTTATTCGCCTAGTAGAAACCCCGATTGAATCAGTGAGTGCGATTATATCTTCCGCATGCTGTCTTTTAGAGTCTTTGAGAACCAGTGCTCGTTCTGTCGAAGTTCTGATGAGATTGTGCCGTGCAATAGATTCGGTGACGTGGCTATTCCTATAAGTGTGAGTTTCTATAGATAAACGCCTGTCACTTACGCTGGGAGAAACAGTTCTTCTCATTTTTGAACGTTGCGCTAATACTCGTTCATTGGACATCTTTCTTGGAGCAGTAAATACAGATAATCGCGAAGATACAGTTTGATCCATTCGCCTGTCTGAGATATTTGCAGAAAGTCTTGCCGCAGATGTTGTAAGTAGACGACGTGTGATAGGTGAGGCTCTTGAAACCCTTCTTTCCTCTGAGAATCTTGTAGTTACTATGGAATTTAATGGCGATGATCTGACGGAAGAAGGCAGGCTTTCCTCCGCTTTCACAAATGAAGAAAGACGGTGAGACGATTCCGATGATAAAGATCGCCTTTCACGACTTAATTGCATACTACGTCTCTCTTCAAACGCAGATGCACTGTTTCTTCGATTATCTGCAGTTCTGTATCCAGCATTGCGATCTATCGAGTTCGAAGATGGCGACAGTCTGTTACCAGAAATTTTAGGAAACCGTTCTTTAGATATCGTAGATGTTTGTGTAGGATCAGTTAAGGTTCTGGAGGATGGTTTGTCTCTGGGTATTACTAAACTTCTTGGTTTTATTCTAGAAAGAGCATCAGAAAACTGTTTCTCGTTTTGCTTTGCCTCGGAAGACGATGATAAAAGTTGAACGGAAGGCAGTGAGCGAAATAATCTGTCGTGAGACTTCAGACTTGGGCGTCCTTCATATAACCTACCAGAATTTCTAAAAATGACACCGGTAAAAGGAAATGTGCTGGAGACACGGCTGTTAGTTGATGTGTGGGAAGAGATGCTTCTGGCTGTCCTCCGGATAGCAGTTATTCCTTCGGAAAAAATGCTTTTCACGGGAAAGCGTTTTGTTGAACATCGTCTTTTGGAATTTACAGCTTCGTGAAGGGAGTTTCTTCTAGAAAGCGACCCCTCTGCGTAAGATCTTCGCCCTTCTGCCTGTACCACCCTTGAACTTGATCGCCGTTCGGAGACAAAACGCTCTGTTGTAAGCCGGCTAGTTAGAGCTCTTTCAGATACTGCCCTTATGTTATTACTATCATCTTGACGGATGTCGAATGAGGCGCTACGAGAGAGTTTAGCATCAGAGAAAATCGGTTTAGAAGATACCCGAGACCGAAATAACTTTTCAGAAATTCTGTCTGACGCCAATCTTGGAGATGATTGTCTTTCAGATGATATTCTTCTAGTATTTTCGTTCTCGAGCAACCTGTGTTCTGCTACGATCCTCCTTGATGACTCTATTGTTGCTGATGTTGTCCTAGATACAGTAAGTTCCCTGTTTCTGCTATCACTTGATACACTTCTTTCAGATTTTCTTTCTCCCGACAGTTTCCTTGTATCAGACTGGTAGAGCCTGTGATCCCGTGATACCCTCACAAGAGATCTTCGTTCAGTTGACGCTCTGCTATGGACATTGAATTCTCGGCCTGCAGGACGTTCGGGAGCAGATTGATTTTCAATTGCCACTCTCCTGGATCCATCCCTTTCAGACATTTTTCGTTCCATTGTTCTTCGTGAAGTGCGCATTTCCGTTGACATTTTCCTAGAAACGCTTTCTTTGGCTAATGCAGCATGTTCAGCGGCAGTTATACTATTGGCCTGTATTTCTGCCGACCCTCTTCTCGGTACCTTTAGCTCTGATATTTTGCGGTAAAGTGGTTTCTCAGCCGTCCTCTTAGGTACGCCACGTTCCATGAACAGAGACCTCCTTGTAGTATCAGTTCTTTCTGAAGCAGTTCTCTCACCATTCCGCGCAGCTAATAAATTTCGTGTTGATATTGCTTCTCGGCGCTGAGATCCTATTGCAAGTTCTTCGCGGGGAGCGTGGCTTCTTTTCAGTGACCTGTACTTTATCTGACGCCGTGGAGCCTGCACTTTAAGGGTTGCTTCAGGCGCGTCTTTTGAACGAGCAGCCAAGAGCCTTCTAGGAGCGGTCCTAGTAAGTGGTGCCACTGGTTTAGGATGTCCTTCAGTGCTCCCTTCAGGGCGCTGGTCCACTGAACAGGTGTTTTCCAGTAAGAATACATCAGTGGTGAAGCAAGTATGAGCATGTCCGTTGTCCCGTGAAACAGTCCGAGTCATCTTCATTTGAGCGTTCCGGCTATTCAGGCATCCTCCTTCCCCGGGATCCTCCGGTGGACTGTGGAAAAGGAATTTCGGTCACAATAACCGGTCTACGAACCGAGACTGGAATCCACGATCTCTTGAATACGTGTATCGATCAAGAGAACTTCCTACATATTTTGTGACGATGTGCGGTTTGATTAGTCGATAACTACCATTTCTTAAAGAAAAACCCTGCATTTGCTTATTCAGGTATTTAGTTATGTATACGTGGTATATTATGCAAGGTTTAGAATGGATTGCTGTTGTGTAAATAATATTACAATGTATAACGAGATTGTACAGGGACTGTACGTGGGTCTGCGCACAGTAACGACCCGAAGATAAGCACAGCAAATTCTTGGAACGGCACCCAGGCCGGCCCTGGAATTCGTCAAGCCCTCTGCCCAGTGGGCTGTGCAGATTCTGTGCCTCGTGATACAGCAACTGAGACTTGAAACTGACTTCCCACCGTCGTTTAGTGCTGCGGCGAAAAATACATGGACTGTACTTCTTTACGTTGGCATGTTGCGGTGCAAATTCTGAACGCGTATCAATTGAACTAGCCCTCTGATTTCTACATCTCACAGAAGCTGCATGGCCAAAAAGTCCATATTTATTAGCGTTCGGACAAAGAAATAAAAACAGTTTAGGTAATGCAGAATGCCAGCTGCTTTTCTTGCCAATTATAGGAAAGGTAAGTTTTCTACAAAGCCCTATTTTGTGCTGAAAAAACGCTTATTTGATTCTACTTGGTCTGTTCTAGTGGGAATCTTGGTCCCTTGTTCTAGTTTTAGGGACATACATTATATTAAGGGTGTCTGAGAAAAGCGTTGAAGCTAGCATTTAGACCTGAAAATATATGAAAATATGGTGGAATAAATTACAGTCAGGGGCTGCCATGTACTTGTTTATTCGTTACCAAATGCCATTACAGTGAATAAACGAAGGATTATCTGTGTTGAACTCATAGTATGCGTGTAGGATATGTGAAATTCATCAACGATTTGGATCGAAAAAAAATGAATGACGTAAGTCGGTAGACCTAGGCATAGACGACGAAACAGTATTGACAATTTTCCCAGTGGGACAAGGTGTGGGGATGTAATTTTGACTGAACTTACCGAGGCTAGCCTCCAATAGCAGGCTTTTCTCTTCATAGGTACAGTCTTTTGACTTTTATGAGAACTAAAATGTTCTTTCGGCTGGGTAACTTTTCAGGACCATGCATTTAGTTGAACAAGCGCCATATGAAAATGTGAGTCGTGTGTTATTTAAATTCCGAAGAGTGCAACTTGCAATACTGAGGTAGATAACCGTGACTGAGAGGGAAAAACACCTCACGAGAATAAATTTTGCAGTTAAACATTTGCTAAATAAAATGTCAATGATCCACGCCTACTGGTATGCTTTATACACAGATCTAAGACTATTATTCAGAGTATGGAGTAGCTGGATGTACTGTTTCTATTTTAGAGTTTTGCTCTGAAGATGGACAGTACGTTTCCCTGAAACGCTGATACCCACTACCAAACCGCATGGGGTCACACTTCAGAATACTGTGATATTGGTACTAAACGTTATAACAATCACAGTGTCATGTTGCGTTAATTTGAATTAATTTGGGGATAGGGCTGGAACTGAGGTGTTCTAGACGCTTCGAAGCTGTCATGTCAACGAACGGACATGCGCTCCCAGTTAAGATTCAATGCCATGCTGTGTGTGCAATAAAACTGCGCTTACCAGGAGATCATATTTCAGGAAGTTAGATATTTAAATATCCACCCTTAACAAAATCCAAATCCACTGGCTTACATACCATGTCGTCCCTGCCCACTGCGACTCGGTAGTCGGGGGCCCCCTAAATTATTAGTCAAGTCACTCACAGATCTCTCAGAAGACTTGATTCTGTCAGGAAAAAGGAACCCAGTCCAAAAAAAGAATTGAATATTCTGCTCTTTTGGGGCGCCTCAGACCTACGAGGCCCTCCGCACCGCGAGGCCTGCGGGGCCGTTATCCACACCACTGTCTGAGGAGTTAGGGGGGACGAATTGATTTTTATTTTCGTGAGACGTGTTTTGGGCACATCTACTCTAACATATTCCTAACCATCCTACCTTATAACTACCACGTGCAAAATTTACATTGAAGTATCGCTCAGTTTTGAAGGCAGGTATGAATTAAATTAATTTAACGTTAAATATTCAGGAATTAAATTGATTTCCCACAAACATTGGCGCTGATTTCCACCTCTGTCACCAAGGTAAGTCGCTCGTAGCAATACGAAATGTTAGAGACGTACGATAAGGAAGTTCGTTCGGAACAACGCCGATGTTTCGTACATTTTTATTGTGTTGATCTCCTGTAACCTTTAAGTTGGACGTAATGCGAATGGCGATAAAGAGAGAGATAAATAGACATGAGGTGCTGTAATTATTTATCCTACTCGCAACGTAAGTAATAATGTACCGGGCACAATATACTAAATCTTGTACCTGGAAAAATGACTTCAGTTTAAGTAATTATGTACCTGGCGCAGTGTACTAACCGTAGTAGCTGGTAGAAAGAGGCCAACGTAAGTAATTAGTTGCCTACGTACCTGGCGCAGTGTTCTAACTTCTGTAGCTGGAAGAACGATGCCAATCCGCGGTCAGGCTGGGCTCGAGACAGCTCCGCCAAGATGGGACATGCGAGATAGAGCAGCAGGAAGCCGATCATGGCCAGGCATCGCGCCGGCAAGATCTTGAGACGCGTCTTCCGCATGTCAAAAGCGTGTCTGCTGCAGATGATACGATGCAATTGAAATTGTAGGAAAACAGCATCAAATATTTATATGGGTTGTTGAACTGAATTATTGAATGTTCAAGGGGGAGAATTAGCCAATAGGAAAGTAAGCTGGGTACCGGCGTAGAGAAGAAAACCAACTAGATGCTACTGAATGCTTTATTGCACTAATAATCTGCTCACCATGTTTCGGGCACTTATATGCTCATCATCAGGAGCTCGAGATTATACTTGTGTTATTACCGCATGTGGTGTGTATTGTCTTGGTTGCTGGTGGTCGGCTGTTAGGAGCAGAGCAGCGGGTTAAGCGTCCGGGATGAGGGAAATTGTGCACAATTTCCCTCATCCCGGACGCATAGCCTGCTGCCCTTTACCTGACCGCCGACCACCAGTAACCAAGGCATTACACACCATATGCGGTAATAACACAATTATAGTCTCGAGCTCCTGATGATGAGCATATAAGTGCTCGAAACATGGTGAGCAGATTATTAGTGCAATAAAGCATTCAGTAGCATCTAGTTGGTTTTCTTCTCTACGTTTATACAACGATGCACGGACAAATACACATCAAATTCATAAGCTGGGTACTGTTTGGAAGAGCCGGCTCTGGAGCCCACCCAGTCCCATGAAAATCTTAGATCTCTTCGTTGGATAAAAGTGGCCGGAGCTTGAAGCTGACAACTCCTCTCCATATAGTGCCCTAGTGAATAGGCCTAATGTATGACGATCTATGTCCACGCGTTAGTGCATGGTGTGTATGGACTGTGCCATCTTTTACAAAATATTACAGCACTTTATATCGGGAGTTCCGTACATTTCTCGCCGTTGATTTGTAAATACAAGCATATTAAGATAAGGAATTTAATAGCAAACTCAGCGCCACCTGTTGTGCGGCGCAAGTTGTCCATTTCTGCAGCTAAAATGTTGCTTATTGCGGACGGAAAGTTGCTGCATTATTATAGTTACCCTAGCGATTCTTGACCACTCATGTTTTGTTTATTCTTAACCCGAGGACCTACCAGTAGCAGTAACACCTTGCGGTGGTGTCTGTCTGCCCACAGTATGAGTAGCAGTGGCTGTAAAGGTACTTGTTACGATTGTGATAAATAATGCAGAAACATTGTGATTAGCGGTTTAATTGATTCTGTGCGATTTTTCTTGATGCCACTGGGTTAGACTCTGCCGCACATCCGTTAATGTCCTTACGTCAGTAGTACACTACCAGCCGTATTGTAATATGACTGAGGAAGAGATGATTGCAATGTCACTAGTGACTGTGTAGTGGGTGTTGAAAGAAAAACGCTACAGTTGTCTAGTGCTCACCTAACCGAGCAGAAAAATTCCCCGTCAACAGACATCCAAAAATCAATGATCGCTGAGACATGAGTGATTTTTGTGTTGTCTCTGCAGCAGGTGCTCTGTGTGGTCCCCATGCATGTCAACACGACTTCCGACTCTTGGTCGCATGGAATTACTTACTCTTTCAAAAATTCATGGTTTTACTGGAATCTCCCGACAGGTATTTTCCACTGTTTGCTGTAACACCTGTCAGTAATTGGTCGGCTCTGAATACACCAAAGTATTTAGATGTGCCGGCAATGTCAGACAGCACCTAACCAGACTTACAGTTGACAGTGGATAGGAAGTCGATGCTCATTCAACGGGCCTGCACGATCCTCTGACCTAAATCGTCTGGATTTTTGGCTGTGAGGACACTCAAATACTGTGGTGTATTCAGAACTGGTCAATTACTTACAGCAACGAGTGGATAATGCCTGTTTGGAAATGCGAATAAAACGAGGAATTCTTGAAAGAAATGCAGTTCTGTGCTACCGAGAGTCGAAAGTTGTGTTGATATACATGGGGATCACAGAGGGCACCTGCTGTAGAGACACACGAAAATCAACCATATCGCAGCGGCATTGGTTTTTGGACTTATGCCGACTGGGACTTTGGTGCTCATTTAAGTGAGCACTATACACTCTAAAGCCTGTAACTCTTTCTTTCAATACCCTGTATAAAAAGTTACTTGCTATGTCCTTAAATTATTTAAGAAGGCATTTCTCGCGATTTACACGCACAGAAACATGCCTTTAATACCAAGAAGGGTGAATTTAAAAGTATTGCATGGTAATACGTTGCATATTGCTGCTCATGTTTACGATTTTAGGGCCGACGGAGGTAACTAAAGAGACGTAGCATCACCAGATTACGCCAAAGAACTGAAACATGCCCTAAGAAAGGGGACAAGTGCAACAGGTGTGCTTGAAAAGTGTATCGGAGGAGCTGTTAATGAGCGACAATAAAATAGGGAGGAAAAAAAGGCTACCACATTGGGTATTCTGGCCAAAAAGCAATAATGTAAGAGAACATCTAACAATATTGACAGTTTTGATGAATATGCCTTCAAACAAAGAAAAAGATAGCTTTATTTACTGGCGGTCATGTTGGTTGATTTGTAAGCGATGAAGGGTTTTTGAGAAAATGAAAAAATTCTCCACATAGAGAGACATTGAATAGCTGCTCAAACACTGTCAGGACCCAAATTTTCTAGCTGTTGAAAGATTCAGTTTTTTACATCGCGAATATTTCTGAAGTCTTCTGGGATATGATGATGCGCCGTATTGTAAATAGGTCAAAGTTATATATCTACGGCCGGCATTATATCTTTATCTGCACCGTTGTGAGAACCTCAAATATTACAATATTTCTATTCACATTTGTTTTAAGAATTCCCAAAGCCCGAAGCAACTGTAAATTTTAGTGAATGACAAATGAAAACAGGCGTTCTACAGTTTCTTTGGTAGCTCACCTGTTTGTCCTAAGTAGATATGTTAGCCTGGAAGGCGGTGGAGTGCAGTGAAGTCTTCTTCAGCCTTTGCTTGCAGAAAACAACCTGTGTTTACACCAGTAAGGAGTCCAGTATTTATATGAAACCGGCCCGTTTGTCCTCTCAGTTTTGATGTTCATTATACGCGAAACAATTTCTAACCAAAGTCAGAGTGTTTTATTCATTCCAAGATGGCCCAAAATTTCTCACTAATCAGAGAATGAATAACAATCGTAAGTTATTTGTGTATGTGTAGGAGGTTTACTTAGATTCCTTTAATTAAAGAAACGCGAAATTAAAAACACACCAAATCGATGTAGGTTGATTCTCAGGAGCGTGGAATACAAGTGGGTAGTGCCCATAATTCAATTTCTAGTCAATGCGAAATGCAGGGGGCAGATTGTATGTGCACTGTTGTTAGCGTGTAATCAGTGGCAGTCTATTCCACACTTGGGGGAATCTATAACCATGTTAGTAGTTCTTATCTCCGTCAACCACACATCGTGTCGCCTATAGGGGACAAGCTCTACAAAATGGAAGCCATTCTGCGCACAGCACCACAGAACCCAATTTCCTTTGCTCATCTGTAGCGAAGTAATCCATTTTCCTATGGATGGAGTCTATCAATGAAGTTTCTGTGACGTCAGTGACCAAATGTACCGTGAATATTTCACTCTCGCGTCTTTTTGTTCGTTTATTGGGTAGCGGGTTTTATTTCTTCCCACGCAAGTTTCAAATACTCCACCTCCATATTGAATTGGTTACAGTAAAATGGCTGCTAGGTCAGTGTGTCCGGCAGATAGGAAGAATGCAATATTTTACTCGCTGGTGGAAACTAACGTTCCTGTAAGAGAAGACACTAAAGTTAATCAGTTCCTTACAGGACAAGTACTTCTCTAATTGTTATTGTTTGTATAAAAATTGTGAAGGAAGTGTACTCAACTAATTAAATAACTTCCTGCGGCAGATAATTTCTTCAGAAGTTAGTAACTCTTCAGTTACTCATGTAATTCCGCATATTTTATGAAACCCCAAAGCTCATTACCGTGTTCCGAAGGTGACGCCACAGGTTCCTGTCCTGAGCCAGATGAAGCCAGTCCACATCCTCACATACTCTTATTAATTTCCGTTTTAATATTATCTTCTGTGTGCGGCTAGATCTTCCAGATTGTATCTCCTTCAGATTCCCAACCATAAACTCTGTATGTAAAACAGGCAGTTTATTCATCTGTGATAGGTAATGACGATATATAAACTAAAAATAATGTATACATTTAGTTTGGGTATAAAGTTTATCAGTGGAATGTGAAAATGGTTATGGAATGAGAAAGACGTGCGTTGTCATTAATTGATTAATTTTAAACTCGTTAAAATATTAGTAAATTAGATTGTTAACAAAATAGCCCACCACTATTGATTTACAGCTACTTTTGAACAACAACCTTATGTAAATATAATTACACAAAATGTTAATCAGTTGCCTGAACGCTGTAAAAACCACCGTGCAATTGTAATTCATTAACTGTTCCTAAAATTTTGATATTTGGTCTCATTTGTATTACTTAATACCTGAACTTAGACTTCGCGCAAGATTGAGTTGCAGGAGAAGTTGCCGAACTAACACGGCGAGTTGTATAAAGTGAGATGGACGAAATCTACGCGGATATCTAATAGTCCACGGATAATGGACGAGATATTGTTGTCTTTTAAAACCACAACATGAATTCATCAAGTAGAAGGTGTTCTGAAAACGTAGAAAATTTTGTTCTATTCTTTAAACATAACCCAAAAATTGCTCCGTACTCACGTATAAGACCACCTCTGTGGTCTAGTGGTCAGAGTTTCTGGCTACAGATACAGAGGTCCCGGGTTCGATCCCCGGCGCTACCACATTTTCTGAGTAATAGTGGGTCTGGAACGGGGTCCACTCAGCCTCGTGAGGTCAATTGAGGAGCTACTTGAATGAAAAAAGTAGCTGCTCCAGGTCTAGAAAACAGAGATTAACGGCTGTGGGGACCCGTTGCGATGACCACGTGACACCCCTCTATCCGCAAAAGTTGGCACTAACTTCGCCGACCGGTGGCGGCCGCTCTGTCGGTATAGTTCGCGGGCGGACTAAGGCCACGGAGTTTAGTTTAGTTAGTTTACTCACGTATAATGTTTGACATAATCAATATTCACAACCATAGGCAGGCGCAACTACCAGTATTCTATACATATTTTTACAATTGTAACTTACTTCCAATACTTTCATAATTCGCCCACGGCAATTATTTCCTCCCAACGCCAGGCTTTTGCCTATCCATCCCATAACTAAAGGACGGGACTAGGTTCATGGTGGAACAGGAGAGACAATGGGCAGAGTAGACCTTGGGACTACCTTCGCTCTTCATCGACCGTCTTAATAATTAGCCTACTTCCCTTCCTAGAGAGCAACCCCTATGTTTATAAGACCAGCATTGTGTCTACTCATGTGTACATGCATGCCATTTGGATAGCATTTGGGGTACCTCCCCACTTTCATCGAGCCACGCATGAACATTTAAATGAGCATCCGCCAAGCCGCTGGACTGGTGAAGCCGGACAAGTGGACTCTCCTTTGATGACGTGGCCCCAAGATCGCTGGATCTGACGCCATGTGATTTATTTTTATGGGGACATATTGATGATTTAGTGTATTTGCCACCTTCGCCAAGAGACGTCGACGAATTGAAACGACGCATTTTGGAGGCAGCTGTCTCTGTTACAGCAGACATGCTTGAATGATTGTGGCGAGAGACGGACCATAGAATCGACGTTTGCCGTATGACAAAAGGTGAACACATCGAGTGCCTGTAAGCAACCGCACAAACTTATACAGTTCCTCTACCAAACAAGATACATATCATCTTACTTACTAATGTTTTTTTGGAGCGACAGCCCCCAGTGGGCCAGGGTCTCCTAATTCACGAGGTTTCTAGATCACTCAAAACGACGCACCACAGTCTGTAGGACTGCTATGGAAGAGTGATCAGCTCATCGCAGAGACCTCTGCCTGACAACACACAACACTCACAACAGAAAGACATCCATGCCCGCTGTAGGATTCGAACCCAAATCTAAGCAGGCGAACGGCCGTAGACCTACGCCGTAGACCGCGCGGCCACTGGGACCGGCCTTGCTAAGAACCATTCCAAAATATACATTTTTGGAAGTGTTTACTTCTTTTGTGAAGACCATGTGTATTAAACCTTAATTACTGATAATTATTACCGATATTAATTCGGTGTGGTTGTATTTAAATATTAAAATAACATAAACGAGTAGAAAAATATTATATTTTAGCGATAATGGGAATTACCTACCTACAACTGATGCACTGTCTATTCGAACACTTGCTTTTCCCCACGTTTTTAAATAATGTACAAAAACCATATGTTATTATCATAATTAAAGCACAGACATTGTGGGAAGTATTTTTTTCCTATCAGAAGACTGGGAAGTTAAATTTTAAAAATATCCGTAAGCAGTTACAAATGTATTATGTCTATACCGGCAGTGCGTCCCACAATGATAAAATAAAATTATGTATCTATAAATTTCATACACCAACAAATGCGCTCTTTATTAAACTTGTCAAAGTTTTAAAATTTACATTAAAAATCACTTTGACTTGCTCCTACATGTTTCGGTCTACGGCCATCATCAGAGAGCCTTCACTAGAGCCTAGCTAAAGTTATAATTAGGTTAAGGTTCGGTAAAAACTACGTCGTGTGTGGCAGCATATCATAGGTATGGTGTGTGTAATGTGCGCTGTGTTGTGTGCGGCACAGTCGCACACAACACAGCGTACAGTACACACACTATGACATGCTGCCACACCACCCCATAACATACAACGACGTAGTTTTTACCGAATCTTAACCTAAATATAACTTTAGCTAGGCACTAGTGAAGGCTCCCTGATGATGGCCGTAGACCGAAACATGTAGGAGCAAGTCAAAGTGATTTTTAATGTAAATTTTAAAACTTTGTCAAGTTTAATAAAGAGTGCATTTGTTGGTGTATGAACTTAATAGATATAAAAAACGATAAAAATTAAAAAATAAAAATTTTTTATATGTACTCAGTCTAACACAGCAATATATTTATTATATTACTGGCTACTAGTTGCGGCCATAACGGCCATCATCAGGCCATTTCACAAAAACTTAATAGAGCCGGTACATATAGTGCAAGATCGCCAATTTATGTGAGACCCCATTTACATTTACATTTATATTAATGTATTTATTAACAGCTTTAAAATTATTAACGGTCTTAAAATGTGCGTTTCACGCTTGCACGTGAAGTAAAGTACGAAACTGTCGTTTCAGACTCTTCCAGTGGGATAACTGATTTAACATTACGTTCAAAATCATACATTTGCGCATTATTAAAACCGTTATACTAGTACGTGCAGGATATATTGCTCAAGAATTGATTGATGTCATTTTTTTTACCGTGATGACGGCCTTTTCGACCTTTTTACTGTACCTCTGTAGTGCAGGTGTCTTATCCTAATTAGAGCAATTTGATGTCCGTGACCATTCCTTCTGGATACATTACTACATCAACACCCCTTAACTAATTAGTCAACAACACTATACAGACACCGGTTAGACAATCTCAGAGGTCGGTTCGAAATTTGTCGGCGCTGCCATTTGTCGTTACTGAAATTTCTCATTGTTGCCTTCTTTCTCGTCTTAATTTACATTATCGTGCAGACTGTTAAAGAAGTATGACCGGGACTTGCTTTTGGGAGGTGCTTGGATCAGTCTCGGCCTGGATGCCACTAGCTGTCCTGATTGAGGAACATACACCACCTTATGCCACCGTCAAAAACTGGGTGGCCCAGTTTAAACGTGGTGAATTTTCCACCTGTGATGCGCCTCGTCCTGGACGACCCAAAACAGTGACCACCCCGGAGATTATTGATCAAATTCACTAGCTAATATTGGAACACCGCCGGATTTCGGCTAAATCAATAGCTGAGCGTCTGAGCATCTCACGTGAGCGGGTTGGGTCCATCATTCATGAGGATTTGGACAAGCGGAGGGTCTCCGCGAAGTGGGTCCCGAAATGCCTGAACGTGGATCAAAAACGTCGACGGTGCCAGTCGTCTGAGTAACTTTTGGAATTTTTTCGGCGCGATCCAAATTATTTCCTGTCGGGATTGTTGCCCTTGGACGAAAGCTGGTTATATCGCTATGACCCGGAGACAAAGCAACAATCAATAGAGTGGCGGCATTACGGCTCACCTCGCCCCCAAAAAAATTCCGAGTGCAAAAATCTGCTGGAAAGATTCTCGCCTCGATTTTTTGGGATCAAGATGGTATCCTCTTCATTGATTATCTTTCAAAGGGCCAAACTATCAACGCGGTGTATTACTTATCTCTGCTGGTGCAAATGAAGGACATTTGGAAGGAAAAATGCAAAGTGAAGGTCACCAAGGGGGTCTTGTTCTTGCACGACAATGCCCCGGCTCACCGGGCACTTGCAACCCAGAAGAAACTGGCCTACCTGGGCTTGCAGCGTCCTGATCACCTACCCTATTCTCCAGATCTGGCCCCTTCCGACTACCACCTGTTCCCGGACTGAAAAAAAAATTGAAATGGCGCCATTTTTCGTCCGACGGGGAGGCCAATGCTGCCGCGGAGACCTGGTTGGACGGACAACTTTATGGATTTTTTTTTGAGTGGCTTGCAAAAGTTAGAGCAACGGGCTGAGAAGTGTATTGAGCTTCGTGGGGAGTATGTTCAATAAATCCCGAGTTTGGTCGCTGTAGCTTTTTTCCTTCCTAATCGGGCTAAGGACTATATCAGCACCCCCTCTTATCAGTCCCTTCAGGTAAACGCCAGGGTAGTACCTCGAATAGGACATTGCCGTTTCATTCCATTCCTTATAATTCATCATTCACTGAAAATACTACCATTGTACATTATATACTGTCTCCAGACCACGAGATTATCTCCGCGTGAGTAGGCTTGTTTGGCGCGATGCATGGGACTGGTCGCTATAAGGAGCACTATAGGGCTGTTATTGGTAGGAGCATTAGAATGTTCTAATACTACGTACAGATTGAAAAAGCCAAGCATTTCAAGTAGTGCACAGTGAAAGAATGCACTGTGCGAATGCTTGTAGGATGTGTAGGAGCAATTCGTCATTCACTACATCCTGCGCATTCTCATCTATCGCTTTTCTAGCAGGGATCATATCGTGGTCTGTCGACAGTAGTCTGAGATACTGACAGCGTTGTAAAATAAATCGTAATTACGTAGACACAGTATTTAAGGTTGATATTCTGCAATTGGTAGAGCGCCTTTAAATAACTTACGAATAAAAGTAATAACCCTACATAATGCATAAGATGAATAAATTAAAATGTTGGGAAAATTCTCAGCTTATAACAGTCTGCCCATGTTCTCTGAGTAACTGGATGGCAATTATTTCCGTCCGACTTCGTTTCTGTAATTGAACGTGCTGCAGTTGGAGGCCTCATTACGGAAGACAGAGTTGCAGTAATGGAACAGATGGTCCACACGCTTAGATGGTGGCGTGGTGGTTTGTGATTAGTTTATTTCTATGTTTAGAACAGGACCTTGTCTGAAACTGTCACCACTTACACTTCTGTCTGAAATATAATTAGTTCTAGACAAAACCAAAATCATGTTAACGAACAGGGGTACGTATTAATAATTATTCCACTTTCATTTCACAGTCGGCCTGTGGTAATCATTTATTATTTAACTGTTTGATTTATTCTGTTCACGGGCAGGATTTTTTCCATCGCAGTGGGAAAGCGATAGAGGCTGCTTAGATTCTTAAGTGTACGAATATTAGTAAGGATTTTTTTTAACCAGTCGTTAAACACTTTTATTTTCTGGATGGAATTTATTTAAAAAATAATTTTTGTGCGTGATATTAATTTTTTGCATGTTTCTTCACTTTTTTCAATTCTTTCCAGTCTCGCTTTTTCCAAAATTGTGGGAGGAATGTGACTGATACTTGGCTAGACTCACCCATGTTTATTACTGATGTCAGCTACGCATCTCACGTTATAAATGCCTTATTTCTCCACTTTCATGTCACAGTACGAGACTGAAGTGTGAAGAGAGAGAAAACCAACAAGATACAACAATCAGATGTTTATTATTAATACTTTCTCAACATGTTTCGGGCATCATTATGCCCATCTTCAGGAGACCAAGACGTGTGTTACTGCACGTGGTGTGCTGCGCTGTTCTGCTGGATGTGGTTGGTAGCGTTTGTGGGGCGCT
>Ga0131853_10001132_pt1 | contig 48587 bp, 44 predicted proteins | sample TergutLab28metaG_FD_92764 | JGI IMG/M metagenome (GOLD analysis project Ga0131853, IMG submission 92764) | Labiotermes labralis P1 segment gut microbial communities from Petit-Saut dam, French Guiana - Lab288 P1 (version 2) (version 2) | ecosystem: Host-associated > Arthropoda: Insects >... | reverse complement strand
GTTTTGAAGAGATTTTCTGATACGTGCCATTGTGGCTCCTTCCCTTCATAACCACGACTTAATTTTATCACAAAAAGTGCCTAAAAGTCAATGATTACAGGTGTTTTTGTCGAATAAAATGGTCTTGCAGTTTGCCAGATAATGCCTTTTCACTATCCGAAAATGAGATAATAACAGGCACTTCATCACACATAAAAAAGTATGGGTTCTTAATATGTAAAAGGTAATTTTCAAATCTTTTTGCTATTGGCTGAGATGAATCAATCTTAACGTCATTTATATCAACGAGTTCTGTTTTTTTATAGTTTTCTATCTTCTGAAAATTTCCTAAATCGCAAAGTGTAAGCAAATGAACCACCTCGCAATAGCCTATTCGTAGGACTTGCATCAATATTACAAATATTGGAAGATAGGAGATGGTAGGACAAAAACCGCCTGTGCGGATGCTTTCAAATTAACCAATCGACACAATACCCCTTTCCCCTTAATTACAGCCACACAAAAAAGCACAGTCTGTCAACGAGTGGCGTAGCCATTCATCTCGACTCTTGACAGGAAACTGTGCTTTTTTGTTAAAATATCATATTAGGGAAGGGCTAATCTTCTTCTGTAACTGCCCATTCGACTACTGGCTCTTCATTATACACAACTTCGCTTTCGTCCTCTTGCACTACTTCATCTTCTGAATACCCAAAATCATTTTCAATTTTTTCCATTATCTCATCGGCAGACGGAAAAGTTTTGACAATAGCATTATCCGCAGTCTTTAATTTTTCTAATACTTCTTTTAACCTTTCCTCAAATTGCATAGGGGAAAAATTTTCACATTCCAAATATTTTTCAGCCAATGCGCCGTTTTGAATTAGACGGCGTGTTCTTGCTTTGCGTTCCTTTTCTTTTATTCGAGCGGTAAAGGATTTCTCTTGTGCTTTGAATTGTGCGATTTTTCCTCGTATGTGTTGCAATCGTTTTTCGTCCTTTTCATCCATGTAAATTTCCCCCTGCCAGTTGTCGTTGTTCCCTATAGCACCATATATCCAATATATGCATGTAGCATATGGAATGTGCTATGGCGAACGCCATTTTTGCGCTCATAATTTTAGCAAACTACGTTTGCAAAAATTGCCGAAGCTTTACCACTATGCCGTAAATCTCCGCCTGCGCAAAAATCCCGAAGGGCGCACTTATACATTGGCTACGCCAACGTGTGCGCCACTAGCGTGGGGCTTGCAATGTCGCTACGCTCCATTGACTTAATAAAAATAGCTCGCACGTTTTAGACGTTGCGAGCATATTTTTATTAAGTAACCGCACTAACGATAGTGCGGAAAGGGGCGCATATTCATTATGGCGATTTACCACCTACACGTACAGATAATCAAACGCAGTAGCGGACGGTCATCTGTTTCCGCTTCTGCTTATCGTGCAGGTGAAAAAATACATAACGAATATGACGGAATTACACACGACTACAGACGAAAAACTGGCGTGGCTCATTCCGAAATCATGTTACCCCAAAATGCACTAAAAAACTTTCAAGATCGCTCCACATTATGGAACGCCGTTGAAAAATCCGAGAAACGCAAAGACTCACAAACGGCAAGGGAAATAGACATTGCTTTGCCTATTGAATTTGACCTACAAGAGCAAATCGAACTTGTGCGAGACTATATCCAAGACAATTTTGTTGATAAAGGAATGTGTGCTGACTTTGCCATACACGACAAAAGGGACGGCAACCCTCATGCACACATAATGTTGACTACCCGTGAAGTGTCCCAAAATGGTTTTGAGGGGAAAAACCGTGATTGGAACAAAACGGAATTTTTAGAGCAATGGCGTGAGAAATGGGCTAATATTTGCAATGAGCGGTTACAAGCAAAGGGAATTGATGAGCGTATCGACCACCGCACATTAGAAGCACAAGGCATTGACCGAGAACCAACTATCCATATTGGAGTAACTGCAAAGGCTATGCAAAAGGCAGGGCGTGACAGCGACCGCATAAGGGAAAACAACGCCATTGTCGCACAGAATAAAGTTGGAACGCCTAAAATCACGGCGGAATATATGCATGAGCTAAAGCAGGGGCATTTTATTCTTGATAAAGAAATCAATGCCATTAAACAAAAAAACGCCGAAGCACGGCGAGAGATGCAAGCATTGAGATTTAAGGGCGAACGAATAATCGAACGAGCAAAAAATGTTGACGTTTTGAAAAAACGAATTTTAGAGTTAAAAGCCCAACGACAACAGATGGGGCTTTTGAGAAACAGGGAATTTATTGATAGTCAGATACAACAAATAGAAAATGCACACAATCAAGCAGTATTTACATTCAAAAGCGAATACCATGTCAAGCCCGAAGAAGCGAGAGCCGAAGCAACACGGCTTGAATACAAAGCGAAAGATTTAGAGGGAACAAGCGAACGGTTACAGTATGGGCTTGCTCCACTTGTGGTTGAAAAAGATACTTTTATGCTTGAATATCAACGCCATAAATTATTTTTAGAGCTTGCCCATAACGGACAAAAGATAAAAGATGATTTGAGTAGCCTTAACAAAAAAGCCGTGCAAAGCCTAACAGCAAAAGAAAAACTTGCTTATACCCAAAGTGAGCGGTTGCTCGAAATGATAACCGAGCGAAGTTTTCAGCGCATTTTAGACGAGCTTGCACCAGAACAGGCGTATAAACTGATAAAACTGCGAGAACGTGAAAGAGCAAGGGAGCATGAAAGGGTTAGGTATAGGTAATTTGCATTGTTAAAGTTATGTAAAATTGCATTGACGAAAACATGACAATGTTGACGAAAACTTGATTTTCATGTAAATTTATGGTATAATTGGAGTATATTTTATTCCCCTCCTTACTAATTTATTCTTCACGAAAATTTTGTGTAGGGAGGGAATCATGAGTCCTTTTGGTGGAAATGCTTTTTTCATAATGCAGGAAATATTAAAACTTAATGAAGACGAAACTTCTTCAACGGTAACGCCAGCAAAACCTAAAAAAACAATGCCTGTAAACGAAATGGAAGCAATCAGAAAATATTTGCAAAAACTCAATAAAAAGAAAATGAATGTGCGAGAGAAAATGGAAGGAATGAATCACATTAGAAAGGTATGGAATGAAATAAAAAATGATTATGACCCAAAAGAACAAGAGAATTTACGCAAGGTGTTTAATACAGCTTACCCAGATTTGAAACTTTAATTTTTTATTTACAAATATCGATATAATAATTGAAAAATCTCCCACCATGTTTTATAATAAAACAAAAATGGTGGAATTTTTTATGAGCTGGGTTACCGATAGTATCATATATCCAATATTTTTGATAGTGAGTATAATTGGAGTAGGTTTCACTATCATCTTTAATATCTTCAAATATTTAAGAGATGAGAAAGCGAAACAAGAACACCCTTCTACTGAAAAGCGAATACGTAAAAACACAAAATCAAATCTTGGTAATAAATTGAAATACTGGTTTATTGGGTTACTAAGAAAGCGAACTCATAATATGCCTGACATATCTAATAAACCCATCATAGTACAAGGTGGCATATTTGATGGCGAAACAGTAAACGGCGTTGCACATGGACAAGGACGGGTTGCATGGGAATCTGGGGATTTTTATGATGGCGAGTTTTCCAACGGAATGATACATGGGCAAGGAAGGCTCGCATATGCTGATGGAAGTTATCATAAAGGCGAATTTGATAGCGGTCAATTTCATGGATGGGGAATATTTACTTCTGCTGTGGGGAGTAGACAAGAAGGCTCTTGGGTTAATAGTAGGCGTGAAGGCTATTTTACAATAACTAATCCTGACGGAACTACCTATATCGCTATATTTGAAAATGGAGAACTAATTAGTACGGAATAGCTTGTATAAAAACACACCACTTTGAAATTTATCCCCTTTTGTAGAATACAATTTCTATAAAAGGGGCTTTTTTTATGAACATTTACGGTTACATCAGAGTATCAAGCGTAGACCAAAACGAGGACAGACAGCTTTTAGCAATGCAGGAATTAAATATACCACCTCAAAATATGTTTGTGGACAAGCAGTCGGGCAAAGACTTTAACCGTCCGAATTATCAAAAACTATTAAAACGGCTAGAACAAGGCGATTTGCTGTATGTAGATGATATTAAGCGACTAGGCAGGAACTATGTTGAAATTTTGGAGAACTGGCGAGTCCTTACCAAAGAAAAGAAGGTTGATATAGTTGTATTGAAAATGAAATTACTTGATACACGCATAAGCAAGGATCTATTAGGCACATTCATAGCCGATATTGTATTGCAAATTCTTTCATTTGTTGCAGAAAATGAACGCATAGATATTCGCAGACAGCAAGCCGAGGGGATAGCTTCCGCTAAAGCAAAGGGCGTGAGGTTTGGCAGACCGCCCAAAACACCGCCCGACAACTTCGGAGATCTGGTGCAAAAATGGGAGCAAAAGCAAATTACGCTTGATAAGGTGCTTTTGCTATGCGACATGAAAGAGACGAGTTTTTATAAGTATCTGCGTGGATATCGTATTATGCAAACGGCAAAAAAATAACGACTTCGTAAAGGTACACTTTTACGGAGTCGTTTTCTTATATACATAATAGGGGATAAGTGGCTTAATGTCAATGCTTTTCCCCTAAATTTAACCCAAGAATTACAAAATATATGGATTTTCTCTTGCATTTAACCGTTGCAGGACTATTTCGTAAAAGTGTACTTTTGCGGGAAAGTCTTCAAAAAGCGAGGAAAGGAAAGATAATATGGCATATCTGGTAGTCCCACTGTTAGTCATAGGATCGGTGTCGTTTCATGTGTTTATTTTTATAATACTCCCTTCTATGAATAATAAGGGGAAGAAACTCATGCAAAATGAAGGATTTGAATTTTGTGGAGGCTCTACTCCAGCTTCAGCAGGGTTGAGACTTAACGATTTGTATGTAAAAGATGCTGAAGTTTATATTGGTACTAAAAGAGAAAACTTAGTTCCCATCGAAGTAATCAAACTCAGCGAAATAACGAGGGGTGCTAAGCTCGTTGGACTTGACGTAAGATATCGCATAAACGGAGAAGTCAAATCACTTCGGGTAAAAGGCACAAAGAATGAATTGCTTACTTACATGGATAGGCTTGGCTATAGTTAGAACCGTGGGGAGCAACAGAAAACATAATACGAATATTCCACCGCCTAAATGTTAATTCATTCGGGCGGTGTTTTTTTGTTCCAAACTTGCATATAGATGATAAAATCAAGCAAAACAAGGAGGGCGTATTATGGGATTTTTCAGTAGTCTTTTTTTCGGTATCATTGAGGGGCATCAACAAGCAAAATTATATGAAATATCGCAAGCAAATGCACATTTGCAATCAATGAGCGACCAATTAAATGTTATGAGACATGTATGTGATAATTCGGATTGTGAGGATTGCAGATACGGTACATCTCCCACAGCCTGTGAATTTGGAGCATTAGTTCATTTATACAAAAAAACAATCAATGATTATGAAAAAAGGAAACTGATAAAAAAAAGCTAATAATCAGCCTTGAAAGGGTGTAGATAACATGAGTACAGAAACGAAATTGACAGATTTAATACCGATATGGAATACAATAAAAACGGCAACAAGGCTTACTTATGAGCTTGGAAAGGGTGCATGGTGGTTAGCTGATAAAGCCATGCCAACCCCTAAAAGCAATAAACCAATAGAAAACCCCTTTGCTGAATTGCAAAACCGACACCCAAAAGGCGTTGTTTTTGGTACGCACCCCCACGAAAAATATACTGTTGGCAAGGTGCAAGTAGATAAATATATAGTAAAACCCGAAACGTTAGACGGCCATGTATTGGTTGTCGGTGGCGTAGGTAGCGGTAAAAGCTCTTGTATTGCAATTCCAACATTGCGTAGCTTTAACAGTAGCGTTTTTGCGATTGACATTAAAGGGGAATTGCACAAAGAAACGGCTTCACAACGTAGGTGGAGGATGCAAGGTCAGACACAGGGTGTCAAAAAATTTAACCCCACAGATAAATATATCGCCTTTGGTTATGACCCCTACCACCCTTTATATTTTTCCAAAAACCCTGCACAGGAAGCAAGAGCAATAGCACAGGCGATCATACCCCTATCGCCAGACATAAAAGACCCATTTTGGATTGAGAGCGCACAGAACATTTTCACAGCTTCAATTTTGCATTATTTTGGACAGGGCGTATCCTTTTTGGATACCATACGGCAGATACAAGGGTTATCCCCAACAGAATTGATAGCGGAATTATGCGAGGGGGAAGCAAGGTATTTTGTTGGTAGCATGCTGAATATGGATGAAAAAGTGCTGTCCTCAATAGTAGCCGAGATTAGCAAGAACGTTGTTCATTTTATTACGGATAAAAACTTAATTAACGCTTTATCACAAAAAAATAATATCACGCCTGCCGATTTAGAATATGGCTATGATATTTACATACAAATTCCCGAGCATTTACTAAGGCAATGGAAAAATCTATTGACACTTATTGTCAATCAATTTTTAAGCCATTTCGAGCAACGTTCAGAAATCAATGCACAGCCAATTTTATTCTTGCTTGATGAATTTCCACGGCTTGGTAAGATAAACGCTATCATTGACGGTTTGGCAACGCTTAGAAGTAAGAAGATAATTATATGCCTTATCATTCAAAGTTTGGCACAGTTGGACTTGATATATGGCATGAACGAGCGGAAAGTTATTGCCGATACTTGCTCATATAAGGCAATTTTAAGTGCCACAGATGCAGAAACGCAAGAATATTTTTCACGCCTTGTCGGAACATATGACAAAGAGGTAACGCAACGAGGTACACAAAGCAGTCCTTTTATTGAGTTCCCAAAAGGTAAATCAACCAATACATACGAACAAGAAAAACGGATTATCAAGCCAGAAGAATTTGCTACACTTAAAGACATTGTGCTTCTAACGCCTTTCGGTAATTTGCGAGTATTGAAAAAGCCATATTATTTAAGACATTAAAAGAAAAAAATAAAGAGGTTAAAAGGGGCTTATCGGAAAAAACACCGATAAGCCTCTTTCTATTGTTTTTATCGTCAACCCCCCACATCGTCAAGGGACGGGTAGTATTTTCTGCAAAGTGCGCAGAAAATCTCCACCCTTAAACCTTTGACGATGCTGTATACTCTGAATAGCAAGAAACACCACAAGTAAAGCTAAGCAAAAGCTATTTAGATTCTCTGCAATTATTTAATGCTTACAAACAACAAACGCCACGATTAAGTGGCGTTTGTGTGTGGTTATGAAATTGTATTTTGATAGTTAAACTTTGTTGTGTATAAATGAGTGGCTACGTCTCACCGGCTGGACCCCACCAATTTTCTTTCATATCGTAATAATATATTTGGTTATCGTTTAGCCCAACTCGCTTCCAACACCCATATGCTTCTTCGTCTTTTGGTATCTGCTCGTCACCCTCGAAAACAGTTACAGCGAGTTTGTCAATTGGGATTCCTACCACTTCGGTCAAAAAGATAAAACTCATCTGGATTGATTCCTCTTTGAAATAATCATTGAGTGACCAATTGCCGAGCATTTCAAAGTAGGTATGGTGGAATCCATCACCGACTTCATCAATGTCATCTGTCCTAATACATTTTTGGATACCGACAAGGCGCTTACCCATAGGATGCCGCTCGCCAAGCAAATATGGAACAAGCGGGTGCATCCCCGCAGTCGTAAATAAAACGCTTGGATCATTATCGGGTATCAGCGACGCGGACGCGATTTCTTTATGCCCCCTCTCTTCAAAAAACTTTACATACATGAGACGCATTTCTTCGGCTCGCATACAATCGGCCCCTTCCTTGTAAAATAAAAAACGTCCTAAGAACAAGTAAAACTCATTCTTAGGACGAAACATACTGTTCCGCGGTACCACCTAAGTTCAGGACATAACTGCCCTGCTCTTTATCGGCGCTAACACGCCGCTACGCTATTACGTGCGTATCACGTTGAAGCCTACTTGGTATAATCCGTTCGGTTCACAGCTCAGAGGGGGCTTCTGCATGTCTTTGTGAAGATTCGCACCAACCATCTTCTCTCTGGAACGCCAACCATGCTTACTATTCCTCATCACAGCCTTTAATTCAATTGTTAGTAACAGTATAACCGCCCTTTGTTAAAAATCAAGCGGAAATTATTAACGAATCAATCAATTTGGAACACTACAGCGAACGTCTCCCCGACGAAGAAAAATCGAGGAGACGTTCGTATTAGTTCCTAATACCGGGGCGGATTGTGGTAAATCCGAACTTTCAATATCAGCTCTACTGATCGTCCGAGCTTCACTTTTGAAATTATAGGTCAGCACTATCCTATCATCAAAGATATAAACTGCATTTACAAAGATGTCGATTATAGAGCGCTGATATTTCTTGTCAGTTATATCGCCGCCTTTGAAACGGTTTATCCAAAATATAATTTCTTCCTCGGTAAGCAGAGTAGTTTGTAATTCTGCTTGCAGAAGTTTTATTTCAAGGTCAGATTTTAGAGCTTCCAACTCTTCCAACCGCTGTTTGGTTGTATTGGTAATGATACCCTGTTGTATGGCATCAGCTATGTTTTTCAAGCCTTTCTCTGTTTCAGCGAGCTCCTTGCGCAACAATGGAATGGCAGCATCCTCTCGCTCTTGTAAAACCATGAGCAACTTGGCGATACGCTTAATTTCATTGTCTTGTAATACATAGTCAACCGTATCCTGAACAACCACCTGCTCTATCCAATCTTTCTTGATTGCTTTTTTCTGAGTACAGCCACGTTTGCGTTTGGTTGAGAGGCACTTGTAATAATTGTAGATTCTCAAGGTTTTGCTCGTGCCGCTCTCACCAACCATGTATCCCTCACACGTACCGCAGTAGAGTTTTGTGGTAAGGAGATACTCGACTTTGGCTTTTGCCGTTGCAGGAGCTCGCTTGTTTTTCTCAAGCCTTGTTTGGGCACGGTTAAACAACTCTTGAGATACAACAGCATCATAGGCATCTGGAATGACTGTGTCTCCATATCTATATTCACCTATATATTTACGATTTTTGAGCATTTTATTTATGCTGTTGAAACTTAACTGATCGCCGCCTGTTTTGGTTTTTATCCCTCGTTCAGACAGACTTCGGATAATATCAGCAACATTATCGCCATCGGCATACCGCTCGAATATTTCGCACACCACAGGTGCTGTTAGAGGGTCTGGCTGGTAGAGCCTGTCTTCATTGACCATAAGGCCATATGGAATAACACCGCCGTTATGACGTGCTTTGAGGGCATTTTCAGTTAAGCCTCTTTTTACTTTTACTCCCAATTCTACGCTATAGTATTCCGCAAGCCCTTCAAGCATTGACTCAAGAAGGATGCCTTCTGCACCATCGGATATTGCTTCAGTCGCGGAGATGACCTTTACACCATTTTTGCGAAGGATAGCTTTGTAGTGTGCGCTGTCATACCTATTTCGTGCGAAGCGGTCTAGCTTCCAGACAATAATCACATCGAAAAGACCTTTTGCCGAATCCTTTATCATACGTTGAAAGTCAGGCCTATCATCTGTTTTAGCACTCAACGCCCGGTCTATATATGTGCCGACAAGTGTGATATCTTTGTTATCTGCGAAGGCTTTGCACTCGCGAAGCTGACCCTCAATTGAGTTCTCAGTTTGATTTTCTGAACTGTATCTAGCGTAAATAATTCCTCTCAAGCATTCTCCCCTCCCGCCATAGTCATAATCATTTCCTTCAACTTTTTATTCATCGGCGAACGAGGATCAAAACATGCTTCCACAAAATCGTCCCATTCATCTTCGCGAACCACTTTGCGTTTGAGAAGTTCTGGCTCATGCTTGAAAAGTGTGCCTTCTGGCTTATCTGTCCTACCAAGAATGTAGTCTGCGGATACATCGAAATAATCTGCATATTTTAAAAGTACACTATCTGGTATCGCAGCTTGGTTATGCTCGTAGCGATTGATGGCTGATTGTGATATACCGAGCGCCTTTGATAACTTGGCTTGGGATAGGTTTAGGCTTGCCCGTAAATCAACCATTCGCATTGATGCAATTTCCATACGCACCTCCGCAAAATAATTTTCAACAAGTCATTTTGTTCGATTTCCATAAAAGAATATCACAAGATAATACGAGCATCAAGCCTAAAATAGATAAATATTAATCCGATATAGGGTTGTTTTTTTGACTATGAATCGAACATATGTTATGATTCTGTATGACGCTATTATAAATGAGGATGCCAACTTGATCTGGTAATCTTCAAAGCGTACACAAAATATTATTTTATGAAGGAGGTCAGCGTTTTGAGAGAAGAACCTAAAAAAACAAAAAAGCCAAGCACTAAAGCAGTCCATGCCATCCCGGACGAAGCTCTTGAAGCGTTGGCCAGATGTCTGCTACCAGCAATGCGCTCTTATTTTGAGAGTGAGGAAGGCTGGCGTGAATTTGCCGAATGGCAGTTGCGTAAGGACATCGAAAGTCTACTTGGCAGGGAGGTGCCTGATGTGATAGTCAGGATTGCTGGGTAGAAGTAAGGCTGGGGCAGGAGTGATCCTGCCCCTTTGTCATTTCTGCTGTCAATAATAACGTCACGAAACGTGACGCAATTATTTGCATAGTAGCTCATCACGCTATATCAGAACTGGCAAAACTAACGCAATCAATATTCGCATTTCTCAAACATTCGTCGTATCCAACAAACTTATAAAAAATGATAAATATGATTTGCAAATCCTCCTTGTGCCAAGTTAACATGCACCTAGGCCATCACCTACGCACAGGTTTTCGTAACATAGCAAAGGGCTCGCATCATGCGGGCCCTTTGTTGTTCAATCTTTTTTTCTCTGCTGGTGAACTTAAACTTAGTTGGTACACAAAACGATATGTTAATTTAGGGTGCGAAACAAAATAGCGGCAAGGCCGCGTAGCCGTCGCTGCAACGCGGCGGCGATCAACGGGTATGGGCAGCGCCCAGCGAGCGAGTATGGGGGACGTGGAGTCCACCATGCACTGCTCGCGACATGATGCAATCATTATTGAAATAGCTAAGCAAATGTACACTAGCTGCTTTTATGAATGCCTTTCCTAAAGGATATAGTTTAGCTATATGAAAATTTTCAGCTTTCAAAATAGTTATCTAATTGATCAATAACGTATGTTTGCCAATAAGTATATACATCAGTGTCCATATAATCTTTAGGTTCTTTCCCCAAAGCCTTCATTTGCACTAAATCATCGAAAGAAGGTTCAGAGATAAGCGATACTTCTTGTTCACCTTTTTGTTGCCTGTTTTTATTCAAGTGCGAAATTATCCTATTTAGCACTATAACGAGGTTTGAATAATTTTGCTCATTTAAGATGAACGAGTTCTTGTTTTTTGTACTAAAGGAAAATTCAGATTTTTTATTTGTCAAAAAATCGGGAATGGAGTTATAGTCTAAAGCAACAATGCTGTAATCTAGGATTGCTCTCGTTGCCCATGCCGCTCCACCTTCAAACAAACAGTATTGACTACGCATGAAGTAATCCGACGTTAAAAAAAGAATATCCGTATTTGAATCAAGTATCATCTTCTTTATGATATCAGCAAGGGGCGTAGAGTCTGTAATATCTGTACCATCAGAAGAATAAAAGATTTCTGTTTTCGTAGCATCTTTATCCCAATAAAATCCTCTATGCTTTAGATAATGGGAAATAAAATCCGTAAAATTTCGATCTTTCGATGCATGTGATATAAAAAACTTGTAATCAGTTTTTACATCGTAGTCACCTTGTAGTTTGTTGGCAATTACAAAACTCAATTCATCTGCTTGTTCGGGAGGTACACCAGCAGAAATCAAATCTCGATGTGTTTCCCTTGCAAAATTGGATTTTTGTTTAGATTGAATTGTGGTATCTCCTTCATTCTTCTCTTTATTTACCTTGTCTGCAAGCTCTTGTCTACGTTGCAATAACTGACGGCAAAGACCTCTGAGAATATCAAGCAGTAACTTAACTCGATCATCTACTACCGAGAAATCTTGTCGATTTGTCGTAGCAATGTCTTCAAAATCATTGTCATCAAGGATATCGAAAGAAATTTCACCTTCGATATAATTTGCATACGTTCCTACCAAGCCAAGACGTGATAGAATATTTTCGTTTGCAAGCTTATTGCGTACATATACACGCAACTGATTCGGATTATAATAATTGTTCCGAACAAAACGATCGTCATTCTCTCTAGCTGCTCCGGTTTCTATGGAAGCATGAACGCCAAGCCAACCTGTAAGTGAATAAGGCTTTGTTACACCATAAAACGTTCCCATCCCCGAAACATTGATACGATTTCCAGGCTGAGCCATAGCAACATCAACCGGAAGCCTATCAATAACTCTTTCAACGACTAATGTTTTTCTAGTTTTCATTTTGTCTACATAGTCAACTTTGAAGTCCGTTTTATTAATACTGAGAAGATTTTCGTCAGAACAGTAGATATGCGACATATTGTCAAATGCAACTTGTTTTTGCACTTTTTCAAATTTAACTTCATCAGTTGAGTTGCGAACTACGCAAATATACAATTCACTATCTAAAGAATCAAAAAGGAAGTAATTTGACAATTTTTGCTTGAGTGCCTCAATTGACCTTTCGCCTATACGTGTAAGATCAACATTTAGCAAGCGAATTAATGTTCCTTGCGTGCGTGATTTGGCATTCCAAATATCATTACATATTGGTTCAAGCGTCTCAAAATTAACAGGCTCAAGGCTCGGAATTTCAGTATCACCTTTTCCACTAACATTAACTTCCCAAGCAGTTGTTTGCCTATTTTTAACAGATATAATTTGATATCTATCTGACAAATAAAGAGCTGCTAGTTTTCCAATCCCTTTACGCCCAGCCGCCTTATTATCACTTGGGTTCTCAAGACGCCGGTTACGCCCAATAATTGAATACTTAGTCGTAAGATCAGATATATCCATACCATCACCATTATCAATAATCTCAATCATCGAATTATGCTTGTCCACCATGTTTATGTACAGATGAACCTTGTCTGCTCCAGCGTCAAACCCATTAGCAACCAATTCAGATAAAGCCGCCCATGCATTAGAGTATTGCTGTCTGCCAAATGTTTTTAGGGCATAATAGTTCATTGAAAAATTTATTGGCTGAATATTCATAACTGGCCTCCTTGTATGGAGCTTATTATTTTAATGATTATATGTTGTAATACATCAACAACTACACTATTGCCAAACTGCTGATAAGCCATATTGCTCGTTTTTGCAACTTTGTATTTATTGGGAAAGCCCATCAGGCGCGCGCACTCTCTTGGAGTAAGCTTACGAATTTTATTATCAACAAGATATATACCTGTCCTGCCACCTAACCCTCCGCTACTTGCTGAAAGTGTGACGGCACAACCTTTTGTACTGTAAATCCTTTCGCCTTGTCTCCCTAGGCCAATTTCACCAATTCTAACATATGGCTTTTTGCACTCATCTTCAATACGTTGATAATCATCTCTAATGTGGTATTCCCTATTAATTTCACTTGCGTCGGTTGCCAAATTCTGAGGCTCTAACAAATTTACCAGCTTACGTCGTAGTATTTTTTTTTCTGGAAACTCAAACTCATTTATATTTAGATCATCTCTAAATGCAACAATATAAAGACGGCGTCTATACTGAGGAATACCATAATCAGAAGCACATAAAACTTTTTTGAAAGCCGTATATCCAATTTTATTAAGCTCTGATAAAATTCGTTCCATCGTTTTTCCACTGTTATGTGCTTCAAAGTTCGCTACATTTTCCAATAGTACTATGCGAGGCTGATGGTGTTGAGCAATTCTAATAATTTCAAAAAACAATCTCCCTGTTTTTTCATCATTAAATCCTGCTTGGGTTCCCGATATACTAAATGCTTGACAAGGAAACCCGCCACAAAGAATATCATGAGCAGGAATATCTTCTGTGTGGATTTTCTTTATGTCACCTTCTGGCTCAATATTGAAATTGTTAAAATACACTTTTCGTGCTTCAATGTCGATATCAGAGGCAAATACGCACTTGGCGCCAAATGCACTAAGAGCTAAATGAAATCCACCAACACCACAAAATAAATCTACAAAACAATAATTTCGAAGAGCTTGCTTATATATCTGTTTAATTCGTATCATTATTCACCATATCTTAGAAAGAATGAGACATTCACCTCAAACATAGACCTTTCATTTTGAATGTCAATGTAGCTTTTCTGTTGCGCTATATCTCCATAGTAATTTGAACTAGCAATCTCTTAGCAAACTTTAACTAAAAACGAACTTCCGCATAATAGCACAAGTTACCTTTAACAAAGTGAACTCAATTATTGTCATTGTAGCAAATAATGACAATAAATTCAATGGAGAATGTCGAAAAATTGCAAGCAATATGCGAAGTATTTACATTTTGATTATCGTTGTTTGTCACTTAGGAAAATAAATAATTCCGAACCCATGCTCTCAGGCAATAAGTTCGGAATTTATTATCACTCGTCAAAAACTGGAATATAGATACGAACACCTCTCCGACAAAAAAGCATCGGTCTGAGTTTGTACTTATTTCTAATACTGACAAATAAAACGAACAAATCCGAACCCATCGCCCACAGGCACAAGTTCGGATTTATCACAATTCACCGGAGGGCAAGGGATTCGAACCCCTGTGGGCTTGCGCCCTAACGGTTTTCAAGACCGCCCCGTTATGACCACTTCGGTAGCCCTCCACGTTTTTAGTCATTACATAAAATCATTACCCAACTATTACTTTATCACGAATTTGCTTTAAAATCAAGACCCTACCAAGATAACTCCCGAAAGCACATCCACAATAAACAAATGCTCTTCGGCAAGCACTCTTGCCGCCAAAGTCTCCGGCGTATCACCTTTCAACACCGGCACTTTCCTTTGGGCAACAATCTTCCCTATATCGTACTCATCTCCCTCCACATGATGAATAGTAATCCCTGTCTCTTGCTCATTAGCCTCTAAAACCGCCTTATGCACATTTATGCCATACATCCCTTTACCACCATATTTAGGCAGCAAAGATGGATGAATATTATATATACGCCCCTTGTAAGTCTTCAAAACCGCGGGGCTAATTTTTTTCATATAACCCGCCAAAAATATCAGATCTATTTCATGTTCAACCAACGTATCCAATATGGCCTGCTCAAGCAAATTTGCATCCTCTATCACATTTTGACTAAAATGAAAAGCCGGTATACCGGCTTTTTTTGCCCTTTGTAACGCCATAGATCCGCTGTTATTGCTTATCACTACACCAACCCGAGCATTTAAACGGCCCGATTGGCATCCATCTATAATAGCCTGCAAATCAGAGCCGCCTCCCGAGGCAAACACCGCAATATTATGCAAAACAAACCCCCTCGCCGGAGATTACCTTGCCTATGATCGCACCCTCTTGGGCTAAGGCTATTGTTTTTTCCGCATCCTCAGGACTCACTACCAATATCATACTGATCCCCATATTAAAGACATTGTACATTTCTTTTTCGGATACCTGCCCGTGACGCTGCAGGAAATTGAAAACCTCCGGAACCGTCCAGGTACTTTTATCTATTTTTGCGCCCAAACCCTTAGGCATCACCCGGGGGATATTTTCTATAAATCCGCCTCCGGTAATATTGGCGATTCCTTTTACCTTCACGCCTTTAAGCACATCCATTATGGTCTTTACATAAATCCGCGTAGGTGTCAGCAATACTTCTCCCAAAGGTACATCAAAACCATCATATACTTTATCTAATGATAAGCCACTATCCGCAACAATTTTCCGCACCAAAGAAAAGCCGTTACTATGCAACCCCGACGAATCCAGTCCGATAATAACATCGCCTTCGGTTATATTTTCTCCGTTTATTATCTCGCTTTTTTCCACTACCCCTACGGCAAATCCCGCTAAATCGTAGTCATCTTCGGCATACAATCCGGCAATTTCGGCTGTTTCGCCGCCGATCAGTCCGCAGCCCGCCTGCACACAGCCTTCGCTTACGCCTTTGACAATACCCTCAATTTGCTTAGGATCCACGCGCCCACAACCGATATAATCCAGGAAAAACAGGGGCTGGGCGCCCAAGGTGATAATATCATTGACGCACATGGCCACTACATCTATACCTATCGTATCATGTTTGTTCATATCCACCGCCAGTTTCACTTTCGACCCTACACTGTCGGTTCCCGAAACCAGTACCGGCTCTTTTACCGACACCGCGCTTAAATCAAAAAGGCCCCCAAAAGCACCTATAGTTCCCATGACTCCCGGGCGCATTGTTTTTTCTATATGCTTTCTCATGAGAGACACAGCCTCATAGCCCGCGTGTATGTCTACTCCAGCATCTTTATAAGCAGCCGCCATTTTTCACCTGATCCTTCCCGAAATATACTTCGAAATATACTTTGTTGAATGCACATCCGATTCTAAACCAGCATAACGCTATCCTAAATTCAGCTTATTTCGCATCTCACGTTCATAATCATATAATTGCGTCGGATAATCTCCGTTAAAGTACGCCATACATAAACCTTTATATTCACCTTTTACCGGAAGATTAACCGCGTCAGCCAATCCTTCCTGGCTTAAAAACACCAGGGAATCCGCACCGATGATATCTCTTACCTCTTCGGCAGAGTGGTTATAGCCAATTAACTCTTCGGTGGTTTGGATGTCTACACCATAAAAACACGGATATTTCAGCATCGGCGAAGATACGCGCAAATGGACTTCTTTGGCTCCCGCTTCCCGCAACAGTGTCACTACCCGTTTTGTCGTCGTACCCCGCACAAGGGAATCATCTACGGCAATAACCCGTTTTCCTTCCACAATACTACGTACCGCCGAAAGTTTCATTTTCACACCCTGCTCCCGCAATTCCTGAGAAGGCTGGATGAAAGTACGAGCCACATAGCGGTTTTTGATCAATCCCATTTCGTATGGGATACCGGCAACTTCCGCAAAACCGATAGCCGCCGATATCGCCGACTCAGGTACCGCCGTTACCACGTCCGCATCGACCCCGGACTCTTTGGCCAGGATTTTTCCCATATTTTTACGGGCGGTATGCACATTAACCCCGGCTATATTCGAATCCGGCCTTGCAAAATAAATATACTCCAAGCTGCATATGGCTAATTTCGTGTCAAAAGTATATGGCTCCGTTTTCATTCCTCGGTCATTGATAATAATCATTTCCCCGGGCTGCACATCCCGTACAAACTCTGCGCCGATCGCGTCAAAGGCACATGTTTCTGAGGCCACCACATAGGAATTTCCAAGCTTTCCTACGGAAAGAGGCCTAAATCCATTGGGATCCAACGCCGCGATCATCTCATTTGGCGTGAGCACAACATATGCAAAACCACCCTTTATACGCAGCAATGCCCGTTTTAATGCCTCTGCCAAGGTAGGGCTGGGGTTTCGTTTAATCAAATGGGCCAGTATTTCGGAATCGGAGCTGGTTTGAAAAATACTGCCCTGAGCTTCCAACTCCCGCCGCAGACGCTCGGCGTTGACCAGATTACCGTTGTGGCACAAAGCCATACTGTCGTCGATAAAATGAAACAAAAGGGGCTGTACATTGGATATGGCATATTTGCCTGCATTGGTGTAGCGCACATGCCCAATAGCGGCAGTGCCCTTCATCCCTTCCAAAACATCCTTTGTAAACACTTCAGTAACCAAGCCAAGGCCTCGGTATTGGGCAAGTTCTTTGCCATTTTTTACAACAATGCCGGAACCTTCTTGGCCCCTATGCTGAAGACTATGCAAACCATAATAGGCAACCTGAGCTGCCTCTTTATGACCCCATATACCAAAAACTCCGCATTCTTCATTTAGGCCGTTTATTTCAGTAAACATGGAATGGCCCCTTTCCATTGCTCGCTGCATTCTTCTACCGACAGATCGATGGCAGTACCGATAATAATCCGGCCTGTATCTGTCACTTGTCCAACTTTTTGTACGGATACACTGCCCTCACCGGGTCGGGCCGCAACCAAATTATTAAAGGTCTTCAACAACTCTCCAAAAGCCTTTTCATGTTCCGCAGCCACGGTCACAATAAACCTGGACTGGCTTTCCGAAAATAGGCAGTCATTATTCATATCTACATGTATTTCCGCACCTAAGCCTTTGGCTCCGGTCGGACTTTTTGCAGTCATCAAAGATTCCGCCAATGCCACGGCTATGCCACCTTCGGAGATATCATGAGCGGATTGAACGAGCCCTTCTGTTATTGCCACAAGTACCAGATCTTGATTTGTTTTTTCACTGGCCATATCAATGCTTGGCGGCATACCTGAGATTTTTCCGTATTGCAGTTTCTGAAGTTCACTGCCGCCAAACTCCGGTTTGGTCTCTCCAACGATGTAGATCAAATCACCGGAGGTTTTAAAATCTTGGGTGGTAATATGGTCAATATCTGCTATAAGGCCTACCATCCCTATGGTTGGGGTCGGATAAATGGCACCGGTACTGCTTCTTTCATTATAAAGCGACACATTGCCGCTGATTACCGGCGTGTTTAAAACTCGGCAAGCCTCGCTGATACCCTCAACGGACTGCTCCATCTGCCAAAAGACTTCGGGATTTTCGGGACTGCCGTAATTAAGACAATCCGTAGCAGCCAAAGGCATACCGCCGGAGGCTATAATATTACGGGCTGCTTCCGCTATGGCGATTTGCCCGCCTGTGTAAGGGTCTAGGTAAACATACCGGCTGTTACAGTCCGCAGTCATGGCAACGGCTTTATTGGTACCCTTAATCCGAATCACTCCACTGTCAGAACCTGGGGATACCGCTACATCGGCACAGGCTTCAACACCCGGAGAGGCTTGGGGATCAAATTGCTGATATACCCACTCTTTACTGGCTATCGTGGGCTGAGCCAACAGATCCAACAGTGTTTTGTTGTAGTCGGCAATAGGCTTGACAACAGCCTCAGATAAATCCCGTTTAGGCTCTTTAGACGGACGATGATATACCGGAGCCTGGCTTGCCAAGGCATCTGCCGGAACTTCCGCCGCTATCTCACCCCTGTGTAAAATGCGCACAAGCTTGTCCGTGGTCACATGCCCTACAGCCACCGCCTGAACCCCATGTTTTTTGAATATATCAATAAATTCCTGCTCATGGCCTTTTTTTACAACCATCAGCATCCGTTCTTGGGACTCGGAAAGCATCATTTCATAAGCCGTTATATCAGATTCCCGTTTGGGGACATGATCCAAGTTGAGTTCTATACCCATACCGGCTTTGCTGGCCATTTCCGAAGACGAAGAGATAAGCCCGGCAGCACCCATATCCTGTATACCCACCAAAGCGGGGTTTTGCATGACTTCCAGGCAAGCCTCTATCAAAAGCTTTTCCATCGCCGGATTACCTGCCGGTATGGAAGAACTTTTACGATCCGCTTCTTCGTCGGACAATTCCTCACTGGCAAAGGTAGCCCCATGTACTCCGTCACGACCTGTTTCGGCTCCCGCATATATGACGATATTGCCCGCTCCATGGGCTTGTCCTTTTTTAATATCCTGATGTCCGATAATCCCTACACACATGGCATTAACCAGTGGATTACCCTCGTAGCAATCGTCAAAATATATTTCGCCGCCTACGGTCGGAACCCCTACCCCATTGCCGTAAAAGGCCATACCGGCCACCGCTTCACGAAGCAAAAATTTGACTCGGTCATTTTCAAGTTCGCCAAAACGCAGTGAGTTAAGAAGCGCCACGGGTCTGGCTCCCATTGAGAAAACATCCCGCACAATCCCTCCTACTCCGGTAGCCGCCCCTTCGAAGGGTTCTACGGCAGAGGGGTGGTTGTGACTTTCCATTTTAAAAACAACGCCCAGATTATCGCCAATATCCACGATGCCTGCGCCCTCGCCGGGTCCTTGCAAAACTCGCTCCCCTTCCGTAGGGAATTTTTTCAAAAGCACTTTCGAATTTTTGTAAGAGCAGTGTTCGGACCACATAACGGAAAACAGGCCAAGTTCTGTATAATTGGGTAAACGGCCTAAAATGGTTTTTACCTTTTCAAACTCCTCGGCAGTCATGCCCATAGAGTGATAGATTTGCTGATTTTCAATTTCTGTTGGAGTTGGTTCTTTGATCATAGCCATGTGATATCTCTCCATTCTGTATACTGTTTATCTATTTTAATGGGAATACATAATCCGTCTTTACTCCCATATTCCAGCAGCTTCTGCCGCGGCCAAACTTTCATCAATATCTCCAAGTAAACTAATATGGCCCATTTTCCGGGCAAGCTTAGCCTCCGCTTTACCATACAAGTGCAATTTCCCCTTTGGCAGCAGCGGCATATACGGCTCTAAATTATCTATCTGCTCACGATCCATGTGATCCCCCAATATATTGATCATCACTACCGGGGTATGTAATGTAGTTTCCCCAAGCGGCAAACCACAAACCGCCCGAACATGCTGTTCAAACTGGCTGGTAATACAAGCGTCAATGGTATAATGCCCGGAGTTATGGGGTCTGGGAGCCAGCTCATTAATATAAATTTCGTCACCAACCACAAACATTTCGATACCCAAAATACCAACAGAGTTTAGACTGTCCGCAATCTTTTTGGCATACAAAACGGCCCGCTCTTCAAGTTCCTTAGAAATCCGGGCAGGCACTATACTTTGATGAAGAATATTATTGACATGAATATTTTCCGCTACGGGAAAAACGGCACTTTCGCCACTTGTGCTACGGGCAATGATTACAGATACCTCTTTAGAAAAAGGCATCCATTCTTCCAAGATACATTCCGCTTGACTGGCCAATATTTTAGCTGCCGGAAGATCCGCCTCCGATTTTAAGACGATCTGGCCTTTGCCGTCATAGCCTCCCATAGTGGTCTTTAAAACACTGGGATAACTCACTACTTTTTCTAAAACTTCAGGGTTGTCGATTAAATGAAATTTTGGTACAGGTATGCCCATATCGCGAATAGCACTTTTTTCCCTAAAACGATGCTGAATTGTTTTTAAGACATGACTTCCTTGAGGTAGATATGCGTGTTTTTCCAAATAAGTAAGGGCGTCGTAATCGATATTTTCAAATTCGTAAGTAATTACATCACTGATTTCCGCTAATTTTTTAATGGCGTCCATATCATTGTAATTGGCGGTAATTTCTATATCGGCCACTTGCCCGCAGGGACAGTTGGGGGTAGGCTCAAGGACAGCCACATAATAGCCCATGGCCTTTGCCGCCAGACACATCATCCTGCCCAATTGGCCGCCGCCTATAATCCCGATTGTTTTATAAGGCATGATCACCATAGTCTACAACTCGCTCTCTAATATAGTTTTGGCCAAGTTGTCACGTCTGGCTTGCAGCCGTTCATATATAGTTGTATCGAAGGCCCCCAATATTTGCGCTGCCAGTAAGCCCGCATTAGTTGCTCCGGCCACTCCAATAGCCACGGTTGCCACCGGAATCCCTCCCGGCATCTGTACAATAGACATCAGGGAATCCAAACCGTTTAAAGCCTTCGTCTGAACCGGTACACCAATGACCGGCAAACAGGTTTTGGAAGCTACCATGCCCGGTAAATGGGCAGCACCTCCCGCTCCGGCAATAATTACCTTTAATCCCCGTGGAGCCGCTTCTTCCGCATAGGTAAACATATAATCCGGGGTACGGTGAGCCGAGACGACTTTTTTTTCACAAGATATTTGCATGGCTTCCAGGATTTCACAAGCGTGCTGCATGGTCTCCCAATCCGACGTACTTCCCATTATGACGCCTACTAAAGGTTCCATTTTTAGCTCCCTTCACTGAGTATCCTTCCAGGGTACTGTTACTTATTCAAATCTGTGTTTGCAGATTAATTCCTTAAAATATTTCCTTGGAAATTTTATAGGGGGACGCTCCTGCTGTCAAGCGTCTCTACCCACTGCCTTGGAGTATAGCCCACGGGTGCGGCAACAGCGGCTCTAACCCCTTGAACTTTTCCCGTTCCGTTAGTATAGGTGCCATTGATTTCTGCAAAAGTGACCCCCGGCAACGCCACATGAGCCTTTTTGACAGTATCGGTTACAGCCGCATCCACCACCGCTAAAAACTCTATGTTTGACAAGACAGTCAAATCCGAGATATCTTCTCCAAAAATGATTAGGCCTTTAAATGATTCTCCATTGTATTTTTCTACACCTAAATCAGCCAAACCTTGACTGTTAGGGTATTTCATCAATTTGACATCTCCTGCCGATTTGGCTACAGGTTCTATTTCCGATGCCTCTATGACACTTAAACCCTCAAAGGTAAACACCTTAGCCCTGGGCAAAGTCTTACGCGCCCATCCCAGCACGGCGGCAATATCTTCATTGGTATACTGACCGCCAATGGCTACACCTATCTCATCTTCTCCATAGCGGGCAGCTATATCCAGTAAACCCTCCCTTACATGACTCACAGCCGCTTCCACCGTAGTGGCTACCCCATTGACCACAGGGGTTTTTAACCGTTCTATTTCCCTTAACCGGCTGAAACCAAAACGGCCTCTGCCGCATAAAACGCCATCTTCCAAAGGCAGTGTCCGCAAAGGAACATCCCCTTTGGATGTCTGTACAACAAGACATCCCATACTGCACCATCCGCAAACAGAATGCACTTTATTTTCTTCCACTACCATCGGCAAACGCTCGGTTAAAGCGCCTGTAGGACACATAGCCACACATTGCCCGCAGCCTATGCAGTCCGTATTTACAATAGGCGCATTATAAGCTGTAGTCACCACAGCATCATAACCTCGGTGTACCACACTCAACACAGACTGCCCAATTACTTCGTCGCAAGCCCGGGCACATAAACCGCACAAGATACATTTATTAGGGTCACGGTCAAAATGAGGATGACTGATATCCTCGGCAAACTCAGCTTTTTCCGGCGCTTCAAAGGCTGTTGGCATTGCTTGATACTGGCAGGTAAATTGCAAAAGCTTACACTCAAAATAATCAGCGCAACCACAGGCCAAACAACGCTTGGCTTCTGCCAACGCCTGTTTTTCTGTAAAACCAAGGCTGACTTCCTCAAAAGATTTTATCCGCAAGTCAGGAGACACTTGAGCCGCATCTTGACGAGGCAACTTTGGGTAATCGGCAAAGTCCGATTCCTTTTTTACATCTCTAACCAAAAACGGCTCCCGGTCAATATCCGCAAGTTTCCAACTCGCTTCCCGGCCTTTACTCACATCTTTATCACAATCCGCACCGTTAGTCCGGTTCTTTTTCTTCCCCTCACCTATCCCCATCAAATAGTTATGAATCAATTTTGCCACACTTTGTCCGTGTCCAATCGCCTCTATGGCAATACTGCCCCGATTGATCGCGTCACCCACGGCAAACACTCCGGGCAGCGACGTACAAAAGTTGTTATGCTCCACCGCACCCCAAGAATTAAGAGATATATCTTCCAACCCCGCCATGTCCAATGTTTGACCAACCGCTGCAATTATAATATCCGCCGGTACAATTTCTTCTTCTCCTTCAAGGGCTACCGGAGAACGTCTGCCTCCGGCGTCCATTTCTCCCAATACCATTTTTTGAATACGAAGGCCCGTTACACGATTATTTCTAACATTGTCGGTCATTTCCGGATCGTCTGTTATGCCGCGCGGCATTTCCAAAGCCCCCATCACCTCCAACGGACTTTCCAGAAACCGAAAAACTACGCCTTCTTCCACCGCTTCTTCATATTCATCAGCGGCGGGCATTTCAGATTTTGTACGGCGATACACTATACTTACCTTAGCCGCACCCAGCCGAACCGCTGTGCGAGCCACGTCCATGGCCGTAAATCCTCCCCCGACTACCACGACCTGTTTATCGCGTACATCAATGGGCTGGCGTAAAAACTCAATACCACCCAAAAGGCCTTTTTTGCCCTTTTCATCTTTATTGCTATCATTGCCAAACTCGGCAAACTCCGCTTCTCCTTTACAGCGCATAGGCATAGAATGCCAAGCCCCTATCGCCACAACCACCGCGTCATATTGCTCCTGTAAATAAGCAAAACTCACATCGTCGCCAATACGAACATTATTTTTTAACGTAATACCCATTTGCTCAAACAGCCCAAGCTCATCATCCAATATCTTTTTTGGCAGGCGATATTCCGGTATCCCGTAGCGCAACATCACCCATCTTAGGCATGGCATCATAGATAGTTACCTCATGCCCCTTTTGACGCAGAAAATAGGCCGCTGTAAGCCCGGCAGGCCCGCCGCCGATAATCGCCGCTCGTTTACCTGTATTTTCAGAAATTTTTGGAACCATTGGATTTTGCAAAGCCATGTCTCCGGCAAATGATTTTAAAGTGGCAATACTTATGGGCGAGTCTACTAACTGACGACGACATTCCTTTTCGCAGGGATGAGGGCAAATCCGCCCAATGGATGAAGGCAGGGGCAACTTTTCCCTGATCAAGGCAGCCGCTTCTTTGTATTGACCATTAGCGATTAAAGCCACATAACCCTGGCAATCTGTTTGAGCCGGACAGGCCAGCATACACGGTGCCCGGCAATCCCCGGTATGATTTGAAAGCAGCATCTCAAGCACGGTTTTACGGGCGTCTTTTACCCGAGGGGATTCCGTATAAATCACCATGCCCGGTAAAGCCTCCGTAGCACATGCACGGCGCAGCTGCCGTTGTCCCTCTATTTCCACTATGCACAGGCCGCAATTGCCTTGAGGGCGCACCCGGACATCATGGCACAACGTAGGGATATCAATATTAAAGGAACGAGCCAACTCCAAAATAGTCCGGCCCGCATCTGTTTGTACGTGATTTCCATTGAGGGTAACTTGAATCATATATGTATTCCTCTCATCATTTCCATTGATTTATTTTATCATACAAAGCGCACTAAAAAAACACCCAAGACTTGGTTTAGTCACGGGTGTTTTGTAGTTACAATTATTTAACTCAGGTCAGTCCAAAATAAATACGGTGACCTCTCGCCTGCCAAAAATCATGGCATCCCCAATATATTCCATAAACAAATCAATTTTATAGCCTCGTATTGCCGAACCTACATCGGCTGCCAAAGCAAATCCATAACCTTCTACATACAGTCTGGTACCTAAAGGTATCACGTTCGGATCCACCGCCACAATACCATGCTCCACCTCGCGGCCGGTGGCAGTCCTGCGATATCCCGGATCTCCGGGCCTTCTTCTGGTACAAGAGTACCCTGCTGTGTAAGCAGAGGCATTCATGGTCACTCGTCTTACATAGTTAAACGAAGGGCAACTGGTGTCTGTCAACGTACCCAATTCGCCTCCCACACCCCTGTAAATGATCTGAGAGACAGGCTCTACAATGACTTCTTCCAAGATTTCCCGAGCGTATTTTTCATTTCCGACATATACGATCTTAGCCTCGACCCGATGCTCTCCCGCAACGCCTTCTTGTCTGATTTCTTCTACACCCATAGAAAGGCTTGAGGTAGTAACAACCTCACTGGAATACGGGATGATATCCTCGGTAGTCTCTATCCGGCTGCGCCATGTGGTGAAAGCTAATATGGACTCTTCGTCCAGCAATTCCTCTTCATCCCCATCAAATAATAATACTACCTCCGCGTTTTCTTGTAGCGCGTTAAAAACTTCTCCGGCGGTTGTATTTGGTGCTACTTTAAATTGCTTTTCTCCGTCATCCACAGACAATGTGATATAAAAGGCCCTTTCTATCCGTATGACCAAGCGATCCACTATACGCCGGTTGGGACTCGACAATAAATTATCTTTTGGATGCAGCTCTATCCCCTGCTCCTCCAAAAAAGCACCTACAGAACGTGCGGTGGTCACATGCCGGGTTACCCTGCCGTCATCTAAAACCCTAACACGAACTTCGACAGGCTCTGCCGCAAAAGTATATCCGTCACCATAAGGACGAAAAATCACTATAGCCAGTAAAAATAACCAGGCAAAAGATCCTGCCCGTATAAGTCTAACCATTTAATATGCCTCCTGTTTGTACAAATTATTCATAACTTACGAGACGATATTAACACACACTTAACAATTTCGCAATAACTTCTTAACGCCAAATTAACACTATAAGTTTATATAAACCGCATAATACGGGGATTTTTTTCGAAATTTTTTAAAGGATCAGCCAAGGGTTGACAATAAAGCTACGCGCATTTATACTCTATAAAGTAAAATTACTTGATGGAGCAAATCCAATGAATACGGTAAATCCCAAAGAAAAAGCGATAAAAATAGAAATCGCCCCTGCCATGTGGGAAAAGCTGCAGGTATATGGTCAGCTCCATGATTTTTATGGCCAATTGCTTACAGATCGGCAAAATATGTGTTTTACCATGCATTATTTAGAAGATCTAACGATGGCAGAAGTTGGGGAAGCTTTAGGGATCACTCCCCAGGCGGTGGCAGACCAAATTAAACGCACCGTAAAAATTCTTCAAAAATACGAAGAGAAATTGGGTTTAATCCAACACTGGCATAATCAGCAAGCACAACTAAAGGATATTAACCTTATCCTGGACGAACTTATAAAAACAGGACACCCTGTGCAAAAAATAAAAGAAATGCTGGAAGTATTGTAATTAAGGATCTGGATAATCAATGATAGATAATCTTTGTATAGGCAGGTGACAAAAAATGGCTTTTGAAAGTTTAGGCGATAAGCTGCAAAATGTTTTCAAACAACTGCGTTCTAAAGGCAAACTGACAGAAAAAGATGTCAAAGATGCTATGCGAGAAGTACGCTTGGCTTTGCTTGAAGCAGATGTAAACTTCAAAATTGTTAAAAATTTCGTGTCAAGCGTCACCGAAAAAGCCATTGGCGGCGATGTTCTTGATGGGTTAAACCCCGGCCAGCAAGTCGTCAAACTTGTTCACGAAGAAATGATCGACATGATGGGTGGCAGTCAAAGCAAATTGACTTTTGCCTCTAAACCTCCCACTGTTTATATGATGGTCGGCCTTCAAGGTGCGGGTAAAACCACCGGCTGCGGTAAGCTCGCCGGAATTTTACGTAAACAAGGCAAAAGGCCGCTACTTGTAGCATGTGATATTTACAGACCCGCCGCTATCAAGCAATTGCAGGTGGTAGGCAAAACTTACGACATCCCCGTTTTTACTTTAGGTGATAAGCAAGATCCCGCAGATATTGCAAAGGCTGCTTTAGCTCATGCCGAAGCCAATAACAATGATGTGGTTTTAATTGATACGGCGGGACGGCTTCACATAGATGAAACGTTAATGGATGAGTTGCGGCGCATCAAAGCTGCCGTACATCCCCAGGAAATTTTACTGACAATTGATGCCATGACCGGCCAAGACGCCGTTAATGTAGCCGAATCCTTTAACGAAACCCTGGGTATAGACGGTATAATCGTTACCAAGTTAGACGGTGACACCCGAGGCGGAGCCGTTTTATCCGTGCGGGCAGTAACAGGCAAGCCCGTTAAATATGTAGGTATGGGCGAAAAACTGGAAGACATGGAGCCTTTTTATCCGGATCGTATGGCTTCCCGCATCCTCGGTATGGGGGATGTACTAACACTCATTGACAAAGCACAACAAGCTTTTGATGAAAAGCAGGCCCTTGAGCTGGAACAAAAATTTCGCCAAAATGCATTTACCCTTGAAGATTTTTTAGAGCAGATGCAGCAAATTAAAAAGATGGGATCAATCAAAGATCTTTTAGGTATGATCCCCGGTATGGGCGGCGCACAACTGACAGATGCGGATGTAGACGAAAAAGGCATGGCTCATACTGAGGCTATCATTTACTCTATGACTCCGGAAGAACGCCGTAACCCCAGCATCTTAAACGGCTCTCGCAAAAAGCGGATCGCCGCAGGCAGCGGTCGTACCATTCAAGAAGTTAATCGACTACTTAAGCAATTTGGCGAGATGCAAAAGATGATGAAACAATTTACAGGTATGTCCGGTGGGATGGGCAAAAAGGCTAAAAAAGGCATGTTTGGCATGGGTAAAAAAGGGGCATTTCCCTTTTTACAATAAACAAAGCGTAATAAAGGCACTTCACACTAACAAAACTAGAAAGGCGGTGAAAAAATGGTAAAACTCAGATTAAAGCGGATGGGGGCTAAAAAAGCACCTTTCTATAGAGTAGTAGCAGCAGATGCCAGGACACCACGTGACGGCAAGGCTTTGGCGGAGCTTGGTATCTACGACCCTACTAAAAATCCGACAGTATTGCGGATAGACGCGGACGAAGCTAAAAAATGGCTGGCTACCGGCGCTCAACCCACCGAAACGGTACGCACACTGTTAAAAAAAGCCGGTGTATTATAAGAAAAAGAAATCATTATAGTCTTTTGGCTGGCATAGGAGGGGTTTTGTTGAAGGATCTACTATTAATCATCGCCAGAAATCTTGTAGAATTTCCCGACGCAATCTCCGTCGAGGAAGAAAAGCGGGAAAATACCGTTGTCCTAAAGCTAAAGGTAGCCCCTGAAGACATGGGCAAGGTAATTGGTAAGCAAGGCCGTATAGCAAAGGCCATACGTACGGTGGTAAAAGCCGCCGCCATCCACAACGACACAAGAGTTGTGGTGGAAATTGTATAGAGTAAGTGTATACTATGTAAGGGCTGTGAATGCCTCATAAAATTCTTTCAATTGCATATATACCTTTAAATCTGTATAATGACGATAAACTTCATGTTATCGTCATTTTTTTATAAATTCAGCATAAAAAGGATCCACGGAAGGAGCATTTACATGTCTGATTTACAGACTCTAAGACACACCACTGCCCATATAATGGCCCAAGCCGTTAAACGGCTATATCCCGAAACCAAACTGGGTATAGGCCCATCTATCACTGATGGGTTTTACTATGATTTTGAAACGACCGAGCCCTTTGGGCCCGAAGATATTACAAAAATCGAAAAAGAAATGAAAAAAATCATAAAAGAAAAGCTGCCGATCGAGCGATTTACCCTCACCAAAGCCGAAGCCATTGACAAAGTCAAAGACGAACCTTACAAACTTGAGCTTATCGAAGAGTTAGAAGAAGAACCCTCCTTTTACAAACAAGGGGACTTTGTAGATTTATGCGCAGGCCCCCATTTAGAATCTACCAACAAAGTAAAGGCCTTCAAACTGCTTTCCACCGCGGGAGCCTACTGGCGCGGAGACGAGCGCAACAAGATGTTATCCCGCATCTACGGCACAGCCTTTTTTACCAAAGACGAACTGGCAGAGCATCTGCATAAACTGGAAGAGGCCAAAAAACGTGACCATCGCCGTCTGGGGCGGGAGATGAAACTTTTTGCATTAAGAGAAGAAGGCCCTGGCTTCCCATTCTTTTTACCAAACGGCCTTACTTTGCGCAACACGTTGATCGATTACTGGCGTAAACTTCATAAACGCGAAGGCTACGTGGAAATTTCCACACCGATGATGCTTAACTACGATTTGTGGGAGCGTTCCGGTCATGCCAATCATTTTTCTGATGAAATGTATGGCAGCATAATCGATGAAACTCAATTTCAAATTAAACCAATGAACTGCCCCGGGGGTATGTTGGTCTACGAACAAGACCTACACTCCTACAGAGAATTTCCCTTACGTATAGCGGAACTTGGCCATGTTCATCGTCACGAACTGTCCGGAGCTTTACACGGCCTTATGCGTGTACGATGCTTTACCCAAGACGATGCCCATATTTTTATGATGCCCGAACAAATCAAGCAAGAAGTGTTCAATGTTATTAATTTGGCAGAAAAGATTTACGGAGCCTTTGGCTTAAAATTTCGGTTAGAACTGTCTACAAAACCGGAAAACAGTATGGGAAGCGAAGAGCAGTGGGCGCAAGCCACAGAAGCCCTGCGACAGGCTTTAGAAGAGAAAGGCCTGCCTTATACCATCAATGAAGGCGACGGCGCATTTTATGGTCCTAAAATCGACTTCCAACTGGAAGACAGCTTAGGCCGCACCTGGCAATGCGGTACTATACAGTTAGATATGCAGTTGCCGGAGCGTTTTGACTTAACGTATATCGGTGCCGACGGGGAAAAACATCGTCCCGTAATGATACATCGCACAATACTCGGTAGTATCGAGCGTTTTATAGGGATTTTAATCGAGCATTTTGCAGGCTGGTTTCCACTATGGCTGGCACCGGTGCAAGCCATTGTGATGCCTATTTCCGAAAAGCATCATGAAGCCGCAAAAAAAGTTTTTGCCCAATTAGAAGAAAGCGGAATCCGCGCCCGAGTAGATCTTCGTGCGGAAAAAATCGGCTACAAAATCCGCGAAGCGCAAGGACAACGTATCCCGTATATGCTGGTTATGGGAGATAGAGAAATGGAAGAAGGCACGCTATCCGTCCGCGTAAGGGAAGATGGCCAGGCGGTTGACAAAGGTGCTCTGCCTGTAGCAGATGTAATAGCGGAATTGTTGGAGCTTTCTAAAATATAAAAACACAATTTGAGAGACATGATTTAATATGAACTTACCGGAATCTTTTACAAAAAAAATGCGCAGCCTGCTGAAAACCGAGGCAGAGGCTTTCTTTGAAGCCCTTGCCTTTGAGACCAAAAAAAGCGGGCTGCGTTGCAATACCTTAAAAATTAAACCGGACGCTTTGGCAAAATTATTGGATATTCCATTAACGCCTGTACCTTGGTGCCAAGAGGGGTTCACTTATCCCTCGGATATAGATAACCGTCCTTCTAAAAATCCCTTATATCAGGCGGGGCTATACTATTTGCAGGAACCCAGTGCTATGGCTCCGGTACAATTGTTAGCCCCAAAACCCGGAGACAAAGTATTGGATCTATGCGCCGCTCCCGGGGGCAAATCGACGCAAATAGCGGCCCACCTCCAAGGAAAAGGCATACTGGTATCCAATGACGCCAGCGCCACCCGCAGTCGCGCTCTGGTTAAAAACTTAACCCTATGGGGTGCCAAAAACGCCGTAATTACCACAGAGCAGCCTCAGCGGCTGGCAACCCGTTTCGAAGCATATTTTGATAAAATTTTGATAGACGCCCCCTGCTCGGGAGAGGGCATGTTTCGCAAAGATCCCGACGCCGTTAAAGGCTGGTCGGCAAATAAACCCGAAATCTGTGTTGCCATGCAGCGCGATATTTTGCGTCACGCCGCCACTATGCTTAAACCGGGGGGGCGCATGATATATTCCACATGCACCTTCAATCCAGAAGAAAACGAAGGCACTATTTCCGATTTTTTAAAAAACCACCACGATTTTAAAGTAGTAGCGATAGATCATAAACAATGGGGATTTGCCAAAGGCCGCCCTGATTGGGTAAACGGTCCCCAGGAAATAGCCGGCACCGCCCGGTTATGGCCCCACCGAGTGGATGGGGAAGGCCATTTTTTGTGTTTGCTGGAAAAGAAAATAAATGAAAACCCGGCAAACTCAATGAGAAACAGTGCAACTCCATCACCTGACTATAATGCCTCAACACATAAAAACAGCTTGTACCCCCATTGGATACAAGCCCCTTCTGCCGCTGCTTTAGGACTGTTTAAAGACTTCTGCGAAAATCATCTTCAAACCAATATATGTCCACATGATTCTTTTTTAATTGCCACATCCGGCAGCAAATCATCCCCGCGCCGAAACCATTTTGACCGGCACCCGCTTTTTGCGATACCCAAAGACCTGCCGGATCTATCAGGCTTACGGATAGCCCGAAGCGGCTGGTATTTGGGGGATGTAAAAAAAGATCGTTTCGAACCTTCTCACGCCCTGGCTCTGGCACTTACCGCCCAAGAGGCGCGGTTCACACACAATTTTTCTTCAGCTGCCGACGACAATTGTAACCGTTACCTTCGGGGCGAGTCTTTAGATATAAACCAGGGTCACGAAAAAGCCTGGGTACTTATCTGCCTATCAGGCTTTCCTTTAGGCTGGGCCCGTCTGGTCAACGGTCGGCTTAAAAATAAAAATCATTATACGCTATAACTTGACGAACATAAAAAAGTATCGGAGGGCATAGCCATGTCAACAGTTCCTCAAAAAACATTGTATAACAACGTGAAAATCCCTTGCATCGGTATGGGAACATTCGGCTCCGACCGTTTTACCCCGGCACAGGTATCTCAAGCTGTGGCAGGTGGTATTGAAGCAGGATATCGCTTATTTGATTGTGCCAGTGTATATCAAAACGAATCATTAATCGGCCAAGTATTTGAGGAAGCCATCACTACCGGGAAAGTAAGCCGCTCGGAGTTATTTATCGCATCAAAAGTATGGAACGATATGCACGGAAAGAGAGATGTGCTACTGGCTCTGGCTCAGACTTTAAAAGATCTCCGTCTGGAATATGTGGATGCTTATTTTGTTCATTGGCCCTTCCCCAATTATCACGCCCCCGGTTGTGACGGAGATGCCCGTAACCCAGACTCAAAACCATTTAGCGTCGATGGGTTTATGTCCACTTGGAAGCAGATGGAGCGTATGTATGATATGGGACTGGCACGATGCATCGGTATGTCAAACATGACGGTGCCTAAGCTGGAGGCTGTATTGCCTTTATGCCGTGTACAGCCGGCATTAATGGAGATGGAACTGCATCCATGTTTTCAGCAACCGGAGTTATTTGATTATTGTATACAAAGAAATATCCTGCCTATTGGTTTTTGTCCGATAGGCTCTCCGTCGCGGCCTGAGCGCGATAAAACCGAAGGAGATTTATCCCCATTAGAAATGCCTGAGGTGATAGAAATAGCTAAAGCTCATAATGTCCATCCCGCTTTAATTTGTCTAAAATGGGCAGTGCAGCGAGGACAGATTCCCATTCCGTTTTCCGTACATGAAGATAAATATGTAAGTAACCTAAGATGTGTACAGGAAGATCCGTTAACAGACAGAGAGATGGAAATTATGAAAACCGTAGATCGAAACAATCGTTTAATCAAGGGACAAGTATTCCTATGGGAAGGCGCCAAGGGTTGGGAAGATTTATGGGATTTAGACGGTGTAATATGTAAATGATTACATGAACGCAGGTACAACTGTAAAGCACGTATAAAGCTGTTTTTTAATCTGGGGCTGTCTCGCCAAAATGAGACAGCCCTTTTTAGTACCCTTCCACAATCTGATTATGTGTGGCAAAACTGTAATACCTATCCCCTGCCACAATCACGTGATCAATAACCCTAATGGACAAAAACCTCAATCCCTCAATTATTTTACCGGTAGCCTCCACATCCTTACGAGACGGTTTACTGGTACCGCCGGGATGATTATGAGCTAAAATCAGCGCCGTAGCCTGATGCTTTAAAGCCTCCGACACAATCTCTCTCGGATATACCGGCGTCTCATCCAGGGTTCCCTCGGCAATTAATGACACATGGTTTAACCTGCGTCCCGTATCCAAACAAAATATGTAAAAAGCCTCATTTGTACGCCCGGCAAACAAAGAAACCCCATACTCTCCCACTGTTTTTACATTGTCCATAACCAGTGCATTTCGTCCCCATTTACTGCGAAAATACAGATTGGCCACCTTCGGTATCATGCTGATAAGCACCGCAACATTTTGAGTCGTACCACATCGTCTCATAATATCCCGGGTATCCGCTTCAAAAAGATTGTAAAGGGATCCATACTCATTAATCAATTTATGAGCTATCTCATTTGTATCTCTGCGAGGGTAACAGTAATACAGCAGCATTTCCAGCACTTCATGATCCGCAAAGCCCTCCAGCCCATTTTCCATAAAACGCTTGCGAACTCGACTCCGATGATTCTCGTGTAGATTTTTAATACGATCACATCCCCTCTTTTCAACTTTATTAATCCGGAAGGCTTGTAACAAAATGGGACATCACTTCATAGAATACGAATAGAACAACCTATACCCTCACAGTAACAAGGTATTGGGGTTCTTTGATATAGATAGGCGCCGGGCGGGTTTTAAACAGAATCCCCCCGGGCCGCATTTAGAACCCGAAAGATGTCGGGCGGTGCTTGCACCGGTTTTGGCAGAGCCAAAACTTCTGAAAAATACCCGAAAGGAGGATACTCATGGGAGACTTTATGATCGATAGCATGTTGCGTTATATAGGCCAAACGGTTACGGTATTTACCGCCAGCGGCGGCCTGTCCGGCAGCGGATTTACCGGCGTACTGGCCGGAGTTCATAACGGCTGCGTTCGTTTAATTACTGACATCGGCGCACCTCCGGCCTGTCCGGTAGGCAGCTCCTGCGACGGATGCTGGGGTGACCGCTGCGAAGGCGGTGGCGGCGGTGGCGTATGCAACTGCTTGGGCGGCAGACGAGGCTGGAACTGGGGTTCTGGCTGGCGCGGCGGCAGTTGTGGCTGCGGTTGGGGCCGCAACCGCTGGGGCTGGAGCGGATTTAACTGGCTTGGCTCTGTTGCGGAAATCCCTTGCGACAAAATTGTAAGCTTTACTCACAACTCCATTTAAAGCAAATTTCGCGGTGGCAGATTAATGCCGCCGCATTTTTTCGTTGTCTATTATTTTGCCCCGAGCGCTATATCCATGTCAAGGCATGTGGTATACTATAGCGAAATGGATTTTAAATATATACATACATAAAAAAGGAGTTCTTCCATGAATGCAATCATAGCGGTCATCGGCCATGACAAAGTTGGTATTTTAGCAGCAATATCCACTATATGCTCCCAAAATAACGCCAACGTTATCGACGTAAATCAAACGATAATGCAAGACTATTTCACTATGATCATGTTGGTCAAAATCGACAGCCTAAACTGTAGTTTTGGAGCGTTTTCCGACAAAGTAATTGCCGCCGGAAAAGAAATAGGAATGACTACCCATGTCATGCATGAGGACATTTTCAACTCCATGCACAGGATTTAATACCGGAGCAAGCAGAATGCACGTACAGCTCTGTAAAACAGGTTTTTAAAGGAGTTTAAGAATGATCAACACCAACGATATAATAGAAACCATACATATGATCCAGGAAGATCACCTGGATATACGCACCATCACTATGGGGATTTCACTACTGGACTGTGCCGACAGTGATATCAATCGTGCCTGTGATAAGGTATATGAAAAAATCACTCGCAAAGCCCAAAACCTGGTCAGTACCGGCGAAGCCATTGAAGCCAAATATGGTATCCCCATCATCAACAAACGAATTTCCGTAACCCCAATCGCCATGTTAGCCGGAGCCAGCGGGGGAGATCCGCTGCGTTTTGCCCAAACCTTGGACAAAGCTTCCCGGACTGTTGGCGTTAATTTTATTGGGGGTTATTCCGCTTTGGTGCAAAAAGGATTTTCTCCCGGAGACCGCGCCCTTATTGAAAGTATCCCCCGGGTCCTTTCGGAAACAGAGCGGGTATGTTCATCGGTCAATATTGGCAGCACCCATGCAGGCGTCAATTTAGACGCCGTAGCCATGATGGGCAAAATAGTTCGAGAAGCCGCTGTCTTAACTGCGGACAACAATTGTATCGGTGCCGCCAAACTGGTTGTCTTCTGCAACGCACCGGAAGATAATCCCTTTATGGCCGGAGCCTTCCACGGCCCCGGCGAACCGGATTGTGTCATTAATGTAGGCGTCTCCGGCCCCGGAGTAGTGCGTGCCGCCATTGCGAAAAGCAAAAATCTAAATATAACGGAACTGGCGGAACTTATTAAGCGCACCGCTTTCAAAATTACCCGCATGGGGCAATTAGTGGGTGCCGAGGCCGCTTCGGTTTTAAAGGTTCCTTTTGGGATAGTTGATCTTTCCCTGGCGCCTACCGACGCGGTAAAGGACAGTGTCGCCCATATACTGGAAGCCATAGGCTTAGAAAAATGTGGCAGCCACGGCACTACCATGGCCCTTGCCATCTTAAATGACGCGGTAAAAAAAGGCGGCGTAATGGCTTCTTCTAAAGTTGGAGGATTGTCCGGCGCCTTTATTCCCGTCAGTGAAGATGCCGGCATGATAGAAGCTGTCAAATGCGGCGCATTGTCCATTGACAAGCTGGAAGCCATGACGGCTGTATGCTCTGTTGGGTTGGACATGGTAGTTATCCCGGGAGATACCCCGGCAGAAGTTATTTCCGCTATTATTGCCGATGAAGCCGCGATCGGTATGATTAACAGTAAAACCACTGCTGTACGTATTATCCCGGCTATCGGTAAAGATGTAGGAGAAGAATTGGTCTTTGGAGGCCTTTTGGGCAGCGGGCCTGTAATGCCTGTAAGCCGATACTCCCCCGCAAAGTTTATAGAAAGAGGCGGCCAAATTCCCGCACCTCTGCAAAGTTTACGAAATTAGACAATGACATCATAATATTGTAGAATATAGCGAATTAATTCGCTATACTTCTGACATATAGGAGGAAATCATGGCATTATATGACGCATGGAAACGTGTTGCCTTTGATACCCAGGGCCAGCCCGTAAAGCATGTATGGGACGAATACTTGGCCAAAGAGAAAAAGGTATACAAAGAGATTTTATCTCAAAAATTGCAATTGGTAGAAGGTACCATGGCAGAGCTTAGCCAGCGTTTTGACCTAAGCACAGCTCACATGGCCGCTTTTATTGACGGTATCCACGAAGCAGTGGACGGTTTGCCCCCTACAGACGAGTTAGAGGCAGATACGCCCATTAAGCTTGATATCGATTTCAAGCGCCTGTTTAAACAAATGGTGGAGTATAAAGCCAAAGACCTTTACACCCTGCCGGAGTGGGACGATATTTTTACCCCGGAAGAACAACGGGAATATTACTTGGAACAAAAGAAAGCCCATACCATTGTACGCAGCGAAAAAGTTGGCCGCAATGAGCCATGCCCCTGCGCAAGTGGTAAAAAATATAAAAAGTGCTGCGGAGCCGCATGAAAAATTTAAAAACTATCCATGCTGCAGTAGATCCAAGCAATCCTGATGATGCTGTTATCGGACAAGCCGCTGAGATTATACGCCGGGGAGGATTAGTTGCCTTTCCTACCGAAACAGTCTACGGCCTTGGTGCCGATGCGCAAAATCCCGAGGCAGTATCCCGAGTGTATCAGGTAAAGGGACGTCCGTCGGATAATCCCCTTATTTGGCATGGAAATAGTTTGACAGATTTTGAATGCATCGCAGATTTTTCTACCGATAGAACTTGTGAGCCATTGAGTGATGCATGGGCAACTTCTGGCATTGCTTCAAATGTGCAAAAATTAGCAAAGGCTTTTTGGCCCGGGCCCCTTACGATGGTACTGCCTCTGCTTTCTGAGGCCGGTCTTATTCCCTGCCAAAAAACCATTGCGATACGGGTACCGTCCCATCCCATCATCCGAGCTTTGATTGCTGCTTCCGGCTGCGTTATTGCCGCCCCAAGCGCAAATTTATCCGGACGGCCCAGTCCCACCACCGCTAAACATGTCATTGAAGATTTAAACGGTGCTATCGAAATGATTATCGACGGCGGGCCTGCCCAAAATGGGCTGGAGTCCACCGTCATCGATTTAAGTAATGGAAAAGTTCCGCAATTGCTGCGTCCCGGGGCCATCACACTGGAAATGCTGCAAGATGTTATCGGAGAGGTAGCGTTTTCGGAGTTTAAGGTTTCGGAAGATGCGGCACCCCTTTCTCCCGGGATGAAATATCGCCATTATGCCCCTAAGGCACCGTTGATTTTAGTCATCGGCTCCCCCGAGGCCGTATCGGCTAAAGCCAAAGCTTTCACAACCGAAGGCAAGGCGGTAGGCCTCTTGACAACCTCCAACGATACACTTGAAACTGTTGCGCAAAGTCTGTTTGGACGCCTACGGCAATTTGACGAAATGGGAGTAGATGTCATCGTTGCCGAGGGCGTTAAAGAAGAAGGTATCGGCTTAGCTATTATGAACCGTTTAAAGAAAGCCGCCGCCGAGGTGATCTACTTATGAAGATACTGTTCGTTTGCACGGGAAATACCTGCCGCAGTCCCATGGCCCAAGTTATGGCCACCCAACTTTTTGGCGAAGGTTTTCAAGTGATTTCTGCCGGTCTGATGGCTGCGCCCAATTCGGCTGCCAGCACTCATGCCGTTACAGCCATGAACGAGCGCCAACTGGATCTCGCCGGACACCAGTCGCAAATGGTTACAGAAACACTGCTTAAATCAACAGATTTAATTTTAACAATGACCGAGAGCCATAAATCAGCCATTGTTAAAATGGCCCCGGGCAAAGTATATACCTTAGGAGAATATGCCGGATACAAAATATCCATCAGTGACCCTTTTGGCGGCGACCTTGAGGTATACCGAGCATGCGCCAAAGAAATACACAAATTGCTTTTAAAAATACGTGATAAAATAACAACATACAGGGAGGGTACATTGGATAATTTACATGTAACGGATCATCCTTTAGTAGAAAATAAACTGACCATGCTAAGGGACATTAAGACAGGCAATAAAGAATTTAGGGAATTGGTACGGGAGATAGCCACTTTCATATGTTACGAGGCCACCCGCGATGCCACACTTGTGGAAAAAGTGATCGAAACCCCTGTATGTAAAGCGACAGCCAGGGTAACAGAGTGTAAATATGCTATAGTACCTATATTACGAGCCGGGTTGGGTATGGTCGATGGTGTTTCCGGACTCTTGCCTACTGCTAAAATCGGCCATATAGGTATGTTTCGTGATCCAACTTCTTTAGAACCTGTGGAATATTATTGCAAACTGCCACCGGATTCTGCCGATCGGGAGATACTATTACTGGATCCAATGATAGGTACCGGCGGTACCGCCGTAGCTGCCATCGATTATTTGAAAAGAAATAAGTCTAAGCAAATCAAATTGCTTTCCCTACTTGCTTCCCCTGAAGGCGTACAGCGTCTATGGGACTCTCATCCGGATGTTATGATATATACTGCCGCTTTAGATGAGCGTCTTGACGACCACGGATATATCGTACCCGGTTTGGGCGATGCGGGCGACCGGTTATTTGGTACGAAATAATGATGTATATGGTATACACAGAGCATGATTGGCTTTTATATTTAGCCGCTTTTGCCTGTGCTTTCGGTATCGCATTAGTGGCGACCCCATACGCTAAAACGTTGGCTTTTCGCCTCAATGCCGTCCAGCATCCCAGAGCCAGAGATATGCATAGTAAACCCATGCCACGGATGGGTGGTGTGGCAATCGTCATTGGTTTTATTGCCACGGCGGGGATCATGGCTTTGTTTTTTCCTTACTTTCGCACATTGGAATTTGTAGGATTTGCCGTAGGTGCCATAATCATAGCGGTCACCGGCGCCGTGGACGATATAAGGGATTTAAAATCCAGCACCAAACTCATAATCCAAATAATAGTCGCCATAATAATAGTGGCTTCCGGTACCCGCATAGAAATAGTTATGTGGCCAATTACCGCATATTTACAGCCTTTTAGTATCCCCATCACGATATTTTGGATTATCGGCATGACCAATGCCGTCAATCTAATAGACGGCTTAGACGGCCTGGCAGCCGGTGTTTCTGCTATTGGTGCCCTATGTTTGATGGTACTTTGTCTTTTATCGGGCAGCCCCCTTGCGGTGATGCTGTCCGCTACTTTAGCCGGCAGCTGCCTGGGATTTTTACCCCGTAACTTTAACCCTGCGGAAGTTTTTATGGGAGATGCGGGAGCGCTGTTTATTGGATATGTACTGGCGGTATCATCTATTATGGGTGTATTTAAAGGGTATACCTTACTGGCGATATTGGTGGTTTTTTTCGCCCTTTGTCTGCCAATTTTTGATACAGTCTTCGCCGTCGTCCGCCGGATATATAAAACCCGGAAGCTCTCTTCCTGGAACGTTGCGGATCGAGGCCATATGCATCACCGGTTGATAGATGCGGGATTTAGCCAAAAGCAGTCTGTTGTAATGATGTACGGTCTCAGTGCGGTCACAGCGATAATCGCTGTTGTTATCGCCATCCAAGACATTCGGGCTATTTTGGTGACGGTGATTTGTTTACTTGCTTTGTTTATGGTACTGCATGTATACAGAAAAAGAACAGGAAAGGCAGCATCGGAAGGGCAGGAAAAAGAAGTACTTGAAGAGCCAAGTTAACACAAATGTACTCACAAATTTCACATAATGAAAGGACAAATCTTATGATCACTTTAGACAAGTTTCGGCCTGTAAGCAAGTTATGCGTTCCCGAGCATATCATCACAAAGGCAAAATATCCTGTCATTGACGCCCACAACCACCTGGCCCCTAACAACCATGTAGGCGTAACCGTAACAGTGGAAGATTTGCTTGCCCGAATGGAAGAATTTAATATCCGCATGATTGTAGACTTAGACGGCAAATTAGGCGAAGCCGGTGAGCGTCAATTGCAAATGTCGGAAGCATATCCCGACAAATTTGTTACATTTGTAAGAGTTGATTTTAGCACTTTGGAAGATCCGGATTTTGCCCAGCAAATTAATAAGCGTATAGACGAATATGTACGCCGTGGTGCCGGCGGCATTAAATTTTTAAAAGAGCTTGGGCTCAATGTAAAAGATAGTACCGGAAAATACATTAAGCCGTGTGATCCGCGCCTCAAACCAATTTGGGAAGCCGCAGCCAAACATGATATCCCTGTCTTAATTCATATTGGCGATCCTATGGCCTTCTTCGATCCGATAGACGAAACCAACGAACGCTACGAAGAGCTTATCGTGCATCCGGATTGGTCCTTTGCAGACCCACAATTTTATGGTTTCGATGAACTGGTAGAATCGGGTATGAATCTTTTGCGGAACAACCCGGACACAAGATTTATCATTCCTCATATAGGCGGCATTGCAGAAAATCTTGCTCGAGTAGGCAAAATGCTGGATGAGTTCCCTAACATGTATATAGACACAGCCGAGCGCATTGCAGAATTGGGGCGTCAGCCTTATACTGCTCGAGAATTTTTGATTAAATATCAAGATCGCGTGATTTATGGCACAGATCTGGTACCTAATCGCGGCAATGTTATTCCAAATTATCGCTTTTTCGAGACCTTTGATGAATATTTTCATTACAACAACTGGGACGAACACCATCAGGGTCGTTGGATGATTTACGGCGTTGGCCTTCCCGACGAAGTGCTGCGTAAGATTTATTTTGAAAATGCGTGTAAAGTTATCCCACGATTAAAGCAGTTTTATTATGAGTAAACATCCATAAATGCGTAAAAAAAGGGCTGCCTCCTTTGAGGTGCCCCTTTTTTTGCAGTAAATTAAGAATTGATCATCGACAACACCGTTTCAAGCGCGTCCATACCTTCCGCATTCGCAACCTGCGGAGTTACACCAAATTCTTCTATCGAACGCCCGGTTTCATCTATCAAAGACCCTATATCCAGCCTAAATATTATCCCTGTTTGGGGCAGCGATACATATATTGCTTGGGCAGGCGTAACACCCCATGTAGGTTTTCCAACAACTGTAGCGAAGCCTGTATCTATGGCTATAAGCGCAATAAGTTCTGATGCGGAGGCAGAACCGCCATCCACCAAAATCCAAATATCTCCCAAAAAGGGCGTGTTATTTTCCATAGGTTCTAACCGAATATCCCATCGCACGGCGTATTCAATCCGGGCTAAATCCTCTTGATTAAACCCTGTCAGATTGTTAGCCTCTATCACTTCGTACGCATTCAATATATCATCTGCCGTTACTCCAAAAACCATGTTAATATCCAAATGTCTCACAGCCATTTCACCGGCCGCAAAAAATTCGTAGTATACAAAATCCAACGGTTCTGCGATCAGTGCCCCTATTATTTTAGTCACATATGCAGGCAACCCACCGGGATTTCCTTGTATGTCTATAATCAGATGCTCATAGTTTTGTATTGATTCAAAAAAAGGAAGAAAAATCTCTCCGTCAAATTCATAACAATTTGCCCAGCTGTCAATACGCATATACGCTACACGACCGGGATCTATGCTCCGTGTCGTTACATTATCTTCATTTCTTGGCCGAAGCTCCGCTAAATCCATGGTTATATCAATATCTTCTAAGCTTATGTCATACAGCCATAACGAAGCCGGTTGCGTAAACACCTCACGTACATCATGAAACCACTCGATAAGCCTATCATCAAACTCTGCCGCTGCATCGGGGTCATTATCTAAAGCATACTGCATAACTTCAATTTGTGTAATCAGCCCTGTAAATTCTTCCGTACCCATCGGTCCCATATGTCCCATAGCCCGCACTGTAAGCCCAAGCGCAACCAATAAAGTATAGAGATAATCCGCCGCTCTATATAAATCGTCTGTAGGCTCCGCTTCCCATCTGTCGCCTAAACCCAAAGTAGTAAATGACAGCATTGGCCTCATCTCTTTTATCCATTGGCGCATGTTGTCCAAAAGTTCTTCCATAGTAATGTCAAAACGACGGTATAACGGTCCATGGAATGGTGCATTTTCAATTAAAATTTCCGCAAGATATTCAAAATCAGAAAGAACGATTGCTTTTGACTCTTCGTTTAATGTTGCTATCTCTGTGGGCCAATAAGCAAATACGGTTATTGGCTGCGATATAGACGTTATGGCTATCACTAATGCAACACCAATACCAATAACTCTTTTTTGAAAAGGTCTAAAAGTTTTCATGAGTATCCCCCCAAAATTATGATTTTATCTGTCAGTTTTGCTCTACCACCGGCTTTGACCGCTTTTGGCACTATCGACAAAAGCGGTCACCATGGATTTTTCATGTAAAAGCATTCTAAATTTTACCATAGAAAGAGGCAGGTAATCAACAATGTAGCGAAATGATTTAAAATTGGATTTTACGCTACGTCTTATGCCAAATATCAGCCCCAAGCTTTCGAAAGTCCGCTTCAATATTTTCGTAGCCTCTCTCTACATGATGGCTTCCGGTTACAATCGTCTCCCCTTCCGCCGCAAGTCCCGCCAAAATTAGTGCCGCGCCACACCGCAAGTCTGTCGCTTCCACCAAAGTCCCACGCAATCGTTCCACTCCACGTATAACAAAATGGCGACCGTCTTGCATGACCATAATATCCGCTCCCATCCGCACAAGCTCCGGAATATGGCCACTGCGGGAGTTAAAGACATTTTCTTCCACTACGGAAGCACCGTCCGCCAAAGTTAATGCCGTCACAAAGGGGGCCTGCAAATCCGTAGGAAAGCCCGGATGGGGCCTGGTTTCAAGCTTAGGAATATACTGAAGCCTCGGCGGTGCCTTTAATGCCACGGTATTTTCCGACTCTGTAACGCGGCAGCCCATGGATCCAAGTTTTGCAATCACCGGCACCAGATCAAACGGCCATACATCCGTTAAAAACACTTCCCCACCCGTAACGGCTGCCGCCGCCAAATATGTGCCGGCCACTATCCGATCAGGCATCGCCCAATGTTCCACAGAGTGAAGTGTTTTTACGCCGCGTATGACTAAGGTATCACTGCCGGCCCCGCAAATATCCGCTCCCATTCCATTTAAAAAACGCTGCAAATCAACGATCTCCGGTTCCCTTGCGGCGTTTAAGATGACTGTTTCTCCAGGGGCCACAGCAGCAGCCAGCATAATATTTTCAGTGGCTCCCACACTGGGAAAATCCAATGAAATGCGAGTACCTTTTAACCTATCGGTTCGGCAGCAAAGCATATCTCCCGTTCGGATAGCAACACCCATGGCTTCCAGGGATTTAATATGCATATCTATGGGCCGGCTGCCCAGCTTACACCCGCCCGGAAAGCTAATATCCGCTTTACCAAACCGCCCCAAAAGCCCCCCCATAAACAAAACAGAAGAACGCATCTGCCGCGTAAAGCTTTCCGGTACATGCCAACTATTTGCTGTCCCCGAATCTACAATAACCGTATTGCCTTCCATAGTAACCGTACAGCCGATGTGTTTCAGTATTTCAATAGAGATAAAAGTGTCCCGTATACGTGGGCAGTTATGCAGTATGCTTTTTGAACCGCTCAGTACCATAGCCGCGAACATTGGCAGCACTGCATTTTTGCTGCCGTTAACCCGGACTTCTCCTTGTAAGCGCCGCCCGCCTTGGATGCGATATTCACCCATGGGCTCACCCCTTTTGCCATACCATAATGTGCTATAGTATGCTCGGGTGTATGCGCAAGTGAATAACCTTTTGCTGATTTTAAACCTACCTCACCCATCGCTAACACAATCCACTATGTCACACCATTGAAATATTAACTTGCTTGAATTTAATACATGTTCATGCTACAATTAATCTATAGGCTTGCCGAAATTTGTCAAAACCCAGAAAACCCCCTTCGTCTTGCAAGCAGTGTAGAGTTTATTTTTGAAATGGACCGAAGCACGTACAATCGTACACATAAGGGTAGAAATAGTGCTACGCAATTGTTATATGAAAAAGACGGTATAGAGTACGTAAACATCGTTACTCAATATGAGGGAATAAGTGGTTAAATATGAGACGCAGTATTATTTACTATATGGCCAGCTTTTTGGTCATAGCCATATTTATAGCGGGATTAGTGTATGTAAATGCCAACGATAACGTACAACGCTATCATCAGCATCTTGTGCGCCCAAGCGAAGCGGACCTGGATGCTTGTTTGGGTTGCGGTGGAAATACATTTTGTACACACTTACCCCTTATTGTAATCGATACCTTCGGTGCGGAAATACCGGGCAGGCCTGTCACATTTGGTATGGAAGACTACGACGCTGATCTAAACCGTACCTTTCATACGGGGCCGGAAGGGGAAACTGAGATAGAGGTTGCTGTATCGGTCATAGACAATCTTGATGACTGGAATCATATAAACGATATACCTACTAACGAGTCTTTGGCAACGATGCGTATACGCGGCAACTCATCCCGCTTTTTTGATAAGCCAAACTACCGCATCCGTCTAATACATCCAAATGCTGAAGACAATCCGCTACCTCTGCTTGGCATGGAGCCTCATTTTGAATGGGCATTGCATGGACCGTTTCTGGACAAAACCCTCATGCGCAGCTATATATGGATGAATATTGCTGCCGAGGTCATGGGATCAGGATACTTTGTTCCAAATGTACGATTTTTCGAACTCATTTTAAATGGAGAATATCAGGGCGTTTATGTACTTATGGAAACCATAAGGGTAAATCCTTATAGGGTTAGCTTAAACCGGTATCGACAAGGTATGCCGGCAACCAGCTATCTTGTGCGCTTAGACACGCACACCCTTACCCCCGAACGCAAAGTCAATACATTTGTTACGTATACGTATCGTTTGGAGGGGGGTAACACCATGGAAATCTTATACCCCAGACTTCCTCAGCAAAGTGACGATATGCGTGACTATATAGCCAGAAGCATAAGTATTGTAGAGCGGCTTCTATATTCACCGGAAATAATATGGGATACTCGCATATATGAGCAGTATATTGACGTAAACTCTTTTGTTAACTTTTATATCATCAATGAGTTTATTGCAAACAATGACTTATGGTCCGGATCTACGTATATCCACAAGGATGTGCGCGGTCGGCTTGTGGCCGGCCCTGTTTGGGATTTTAATAATGTAATGAATAATTTTTTCATATCTATGCCTGTGGATAAATTTCTCCTTGCAGATCGGGGCTGGTTTGATCGATTGATGATGTGTCCGGACTTTACCGATCGGGTTATACGGCGTTGGCACGAGCTGCGCAGAGGTCCCCTGGCCGAGGAACGGCTAATCCAATATATGCAAGAGGTAGAAGATTGGCTGGGCAGTGCCATCGACCGCAACTTTGAAGTCTGGGGATACAGCTTTGATCCTTCTCAAGTCAGCCGTATGGCGCGCCGCTTTCCAACTGATGCGGAGGCAGAGCAAGGCCTGACCATATTTGATGTAAACCCATCAAGTTTTGAAGAAGCCCAGGAATGGGCCCGCGATTATATGATAATGCGTGGACGATGGCTGGATAACTATATAGAAACCCTGCGCCAATTTAGTCATCCTTCCCGACATGCATTATGGATTTTGCAATAACCAGATTGTGATGTTATGATGGAGAAATAATGTGCAGGTCCATGAACGCTTAAAGCAAGCATACTTTATTATTCAAGAGATGTGGGGGATTAAATGTTTTCTGATATTAGGATATACATTGTTGTTGGTATTTTTATGATTGTGTGCATTTCACTGATGATTTTTAATTTCGTAATCATCCATCATATCCAAAGAAAAAACTCGTCTTCAACAGGTATAGTTAAAAGGTGGATCAAAAGACTTTATAGGCAAGCCCCTATAACGTCCGGTAAAAAACTCAGCACAGTGAAATATGAGAAATTTTTACTGCGAAAATTAGCGCATACAGAAAATCTCGTTGCATACTCTCAGGCACTACAATATCTAAAAGACAAGTCTCCAGAGATTTACAACAGCTACGCAGATACTAAATATGTCGTTTTTAAGAAACTTGCCAATATATACAGACGAAAATCCAGTATTGAACGGACATATTATGCCGAGTTTATTTATGATTTCCCTCAAGTGGCAGAAGAAGCATACGGGCAATTGGTGGATGTGCTAATTTCCTACATAGACGGTTCCAACGTCTATTGCCGTACAAATATCCTACGCGCACTCTGCAGCCTTGGCAGCGCCCAAGGAGTGGTGCGCGCACTACGGACGATTAACAACAATTCTCTTTTTATGCACAATCGAATCTTAACAAATGAGCTGTCAAAATTTAAGGGTGATAAAGAAATCTTGGCAGAGTATTTGTGGAATGAATGTACGGATTGGAATGACAATCTATTGGTTTCGGTGATAAAATTTGTCACCGAGTTTTCAGATCGCTATGGTAATCTGCTCTTTCCGATTTTACAGGATCCTTCTACTGACACTGAGGTCCGTTGCAATATTATCCGCTATTACGGGACATATAGCCACGATCCGGCATACTCAATATTGATTGATTTTATAGTCAATCCTACAAATATTGACTTAGCCATTGAGGCGGCTGCCGCCTTAAGCCTGTATCCTTCATCAAAGACGGTTACAACACTAAAAGATGCCCTGTCCAGCCCCGACTGGTATATACGATATAATGCATCATACGCTCTTATTAAATTAGGCAACAAAGCTGATTTGATAGAAGTTTTAGAAACGCAAAATGAGTATGCAACAGAGATTATAGCCTATATATTTCAATTAAGAGCCACATTACAAAACAGTAATTTACAGAAAAAGACGGACGGTGAAAAAGCAAGCGCATGATGGATTTTATACGAACTGTTATTTACTTGACCAGTATTTTTTATTTCATGTATTTAGTCGTATTTGCTATTTTTTCATTTCTTGCAGTGGCATTGGGAGCTTATAAGTTGTATGCAAATGATCGTATGTTACGGTTTAAAAACAAACTGAATTATGATGACTTACCCATTTCAATCCTTGTCCCTGCATATAATGAATCTGTTACCATTGTAAATAGCGTAAACTCTCTTTTAGCACTTGACTACCAACTATATGAAATTATTGTTATAGACGATGGCTCTAAGGATGGCACGACTCAAAAACTCATTGACGGATTTGACATGCAACTTATCAACCGTCCTATTAACCATGAACTTGAGTGTCAACCTGAAGAAGCCACATACGAAAGTATAGTGAGTGGCATTAATATTACCCTCATACGCAAAAAGAACGGCGGTAAGGGCGATGCACTTAACATGGGTATAAATGCCAGCCACTACCCCTATTTTATTTGCATGGACGCAGATTCCAAGCTAGAAAAAAACTCACTTACAGAAATTGTTGAGCCCATATTTGAAGATGACGCTGTTGTCGCTGTGGGCGGGATGATTTTAGTCTCCCAATGTGTGTATATGAAAGACGACAAATCTATAGGTTACCGTTTGCCCCGAAATTTATTGGTCAGTATGCAAGCGGTAGAGTATCACCGCTCTTTTTTGGCAAGTCGCATTTTATTGGATTCATTTAACGGTAACTTGATTATATCCGGAGCTTTTGGACTCTTTAAAAAATCAACGGTTATTGGTGCAGGAGGCTATAGCACCGATAATCTGGGCGAAGATATGGAGCTTGCCCTAAAACTACATAGATACTGTCGCAACAATAACATTAAATACCGGATGAAGTATCAACCAAGTGCGATATGTATGACTCAGGCACCAACCAGTTTACGCGACTTGGGAAAGCAGCGTCGCAGATGGCATATCGGATTGTTTCAAAGCATGTTTGTGCATCGAGATATGATGTTTAATCATAAATTTGGCTTGGTAAGCTTTTTTTCTTATTTATATTATTTGTTATATGAGTTGATGGCACCGGCTATCGAGTTGTTTGGAGTTTTAACTGTTCTCCTTGCAGCTTATATAGGCATACTTAATACATGGTATATGGTCGTATTTTTGATCATATATGCCATATATGGCGCGATTATAAGTCTGAGTGCTTTTTCTCAGCACGTATACATCTACACCCAAAAATTTCGGATGTCCTTTTGGGATTTTCTGAAAACTATATTTTTGTGCGTATTAGAGTTTGGATTTTTTCGCTATATT
>Ga0131853_10001131_pt1 | contig 48593 bp, 37 predicted proteins | sample TergutLab28metaG_FD_92764 | JGI IMG/M metagenome (GOLD analysis project Ga0131853, IMG submission 92764) | Labiotermes labralis P1 segment gut microbial communities from Petit-Saut dam, French Guiana - Lab288 P1 (version 2) (version 2) | ecosystem: Host-associated > Arthropoda: Insects >... | reverse complement strand
CAAGATTTAAAAGAAAAAGATGCAAAGCGCGAAATGGCAAAGGCAACAAAGGTTCGAGATTACGGATAATAGTTAGGCTTCTGCCATTGGAAGAGGCATTCAAAGTTTAAGTTTATAGGTGTTGATCAGCTTCTTGGCGAGGAAAAAACGTTAAAAGCAAAGAATTATGGATAAAATACGGATATTTTGCCGACAATATAAATAACAGATCGCTGTGGAACCTCCTAAAGGTTGTAAAATAGCGAGTTATTTGAAATTGGAGGCTTTTTTGTTATGAAAAAGATGAAAAGAATGTTGTTGAGCTTTAGCTGCTTAATGTCAATATGTGTTTTGGTAGGTTTTGGTCCATTTGCTGATGTAAAAGAAAAGATTCAGGAAATAAAGCAAGCTGAACATGAAAAAATTGATGATGCACAGGGAATTTTAGATAAAGTGCTTGAGCATATTGCGAAAGTTGATCCAAAACTTTCTTTTGAAGATGAGCAGTTGTTGGATTCTGAACTAGGTATTCCGCGCTTTGAGATTTCTTCTTATTCAGAAATCACTCACTTTGACAAAAAGGATGTTGTTGATGGCTATGTTGTCCAGCCTGTAGTGGATGCTGACAATCCGAGACTTTTAGTCATTTTAGAAGCTGTTGATAAGGAAGCGAGTGGGAATTTGAACCAAGCTTTGAAGAAATTACAATCAGATCATTGGATTGATTTTAAGGATCATGGTATTTGGATTCGTTATCTTGTTAATGAAGGCAAAATCGTTCGACAAGGAAGTTTTTTGATTTATGTAGTCTGGGAAGATCCGACAGAGATTGTGAAGATTTTTGAGCAGCATGTTAGATAGTTTTATCGCTTGAAAGCTTGATGGATAGCGGGTGAGATGTCGCAAAGCAAAGGGGTTTTTATGCTCATTTGCTTTTTTTGCGTTAGAGCTGTCGAAGGCGTTTAATTTTCTGCTGTTTTGTGGTAGAATGTTAGCTATAGATTCATATCAAAGGAGAGGTTTTGGATGTTGAAAATTTCTAGTGAGCATAAAATTTATCAGATGAGCAAGGAGAATGTGCCTGTAGCAAATGTTAAAAGTGGAACTGAGATCGAATTTGAAACATTAGATTGTTATGGTAATCAAATCAAATCAGAAGAACAAGGAGTTAGTGAACTTAATTGGGATCATATCAATCCAGCAACAGGTCCTGTTTTTATAGAGGGTGCAGAGGTCGGGGATGTGCTTAAGGTTCGGATTGGGGAAATTAAATTTGCATCAACAGGTATTATGGCTGCAGTTCCTGGTGCAGGTTTGCTTGGCGATTTAGTCACATCATCTGAGGCTAAATTTTTGAAAATCGAAGATGGCTATGTTCATTTCAATTCGACTATTAAAGTGCCTGTTAATCCGATGATTGGTGTTATTGGTGTGGCACCAGCTACAGAGGGTATTTCATGCGGAACTCCTGGAAGTCATGGTAGCAATATGGATAATAAGAAAATCACAGTAGGAACGACGTTGTATCTTCCTGTTTTTACAGAGGGTGCATTGCTCGCAATTGGTGATTTGCATGCTGCGATGGGTGATGGGGAGATCATGGTTACTGGTGTTGAGGTTTCGGGAAGTGTTAAGGTGAAAGTTGATGTGATCAAAGGAAAAAGTATCGCGCACCCTATTCTAGAAACAGAGAGTCATTATTATACGATGGCTTCGCATGAAGATTTATTAGAAGCGGTCAAGATTTCGACGCTTGAAATGCAGAAGCTCGTGATGGAGAAATTAGATTTAAGTTTCAATGAAGCTGGTATGTTGTTAAGCATGGCAGGAGATGCAGAAATTGCGCAAGTTGTAGATCCATTATTGACGGCGAGGTTTGGGCTAAGTAAGACTGTTTTGCCGGAAATTTTTTAAGAGGACAACTGACATGAAAAATAAAAAGAAGAAGGTTTTCCTCAAAGACAGATTGATCGATGAAGGATGGTTTTCGACCGAGAAAGAAGCCTTGACATGGGTAATGATGAAGCGTGTGCTCGTTAATGATCAGCCAGTTATTAGTATTAATGAGCGTGTCGATGAAGATGCGATTATAAGAGTGAAAGAGTATTATCGCAAAAAGTATGTTAACAAAGGCGGGTTGAAGATTGAGCAAGCAATTGCAGCATTTTCGGTGGAAGTTCAAGATAAAGTAGCGTTAGATTGCGGTGCTTCAATGGGCGGCTTTACAGATTGTTTGTTACAGCATGGTGCTAAGTGCGTTTATGCTGTGGACGTTGGGCATGGCCAGCTAGCAGGCAAGTTATTGATTGATGAGCGCGTTGTGAATCTCGAGCGGACTAATATTAGTGATGAAAAACTACTAGATTTGAATCCAATTCCACAATTAATTACACTAGACTTATCGTATTTATCTTTGAAAAAAGCAGTCCCGATCGCGCTTAAAATCATGAAAAACAATGGTGTTTTACTTTGCTTGATCAAGCCAACTTATGAGATCTATAATAGTGAAGTTAGGCGAGATGGGGATATTAATGATCCACTGATCCACAAAGCAATTCTAACTGATTTGCTTGATTTCTTTAAAAATTTGAATTTGCGAGTTATTGGGCTAACGAATAGTGCCGTGAGAGGAAATAATGGAACCATTGAATATGTGATCGGATTGGCAACTGATTTGAATCAAGCTGAAAAGATCGATATTGATCAAACGATCGAGGAGGCTTTTAAGCTTGAGAAATTCAATAAAAATTATTGATTTTAAGTTCGGAGAAAAGTCCGATCACGATCAAAAGATGAAAAATGCAAATTAAAGATTGTTTTAACCCGCCAACTTATGCTATAATTCACTTAGAAAGTTATGCCGCACAGCTTATAAGCTTAGTTAGGAGTAGGCTTGTGCTAAATAATGACGGTGAAAAAGGGATTGGATAAGATGATAGTAAGTCCGTTAAAAATTGATGATGAATTTTTAGTGACGATTAAGCGAATTGGCATCAATGGTGAAGGAATTGGTTATTACAAAAGGCAAGCTGTTTTTATTCCGGGCGCACTTGTTAATGAAGAGGTTATCGCTAAGTGTACGAAAGTGGCCAAGGGTTATTCTGAAGCGAAGCTCGTTCGTGTGAAGACGAAGTCTCCAAATCGCGTAAGGCCTGAGTGTCGTTTATATGGTAAATGTGGTGGCTGCCAATTGCAACACATGTCTTATGAAGAGCAGTTAACTGTTAAGCGAAGTATGTTAATGCATGCTATTGAGCGCTATGCAGATCTGAAAATTCCAGTACTTGAGACGATTACGCGCCCAACGCTCGGAATGAAGAATCCTTATCACTATCGAAATAAAGCGAGCATGCCAGTTTCTCAAGATGATGAAGGTTTGTTAGTTGGCTTGTTTGAACTGAATTCTCGTCATTTAATTCCTGTTGAGAATTGTCCGATCCATTATAGTGGTGTGAATCATGTCATTCATCAGGCAGTGGAATTGCTTGATGATTTCAGAGTTTATCCTTATAATGCGAAGTCAAAAAAAGGAACGATCCGTCATTTAGTCGTTCGGCAGTCAAGAGTTTCTAAAGAAGTTCAGATCACATTTGTCATGGCGAACAATTCGTTTCCAAAGATGGAAGCTCTCGCTCGTGAGTTGATGCAGGAATGCAAAGATGTTCGTAGTGTTTTTATGTCGATTAATGATGGTGATGGACACGAGATTTTCGGTAAGGATATCAAATTGATTCGCGGTAAAGAAACGATTAATGATACTCTTGGACATTTGAAGTTCAATTTATCTGCGAAGTCGTTTTATCAATTGAATTCGGAGCAGACACTTATCCTTTATAAGGAGGTGAAAAAAGCTGCGCGAGTAACAAAGAACGAAAGTGTTATCGATGCTTATTGTGGGGTTGGGACCATTGGACAATTTCTTGCCAAAGATGCTTATCAAGTGCGAGGGGTTGATAGTAACAAAGATGCCATCGAAGATGCACGTAAGAATGCTAAGTTAAATGACTTGGAGAATGTTTCTTATGATATTGGTGATGTAGGTGTCGTTGTTCCAAAGTGGATCAAAGAAAGGTTTAAACCAGATGTGATGATTGTGGATCCGCCACGAGCTGGGCTGGATACAAAAATGATTAATCTGATTCTGAGTGTTCGTCCACGAACTTTGATTTATGTTTCTTGTAACCCATCCACATTGGCAAAGAATTTAAGTAAATTGCGCGGTCAATATAAAGTTGATTATATTCAGCCTATTGATATGTTCCCTCAGACTTCTGCTATTGAGGCTGTAATAAGATTGATTAGAAAGTAAAAGGAGTTGTAGTTGCACGCTTTAAGACTAACCGCAACAAATTGCGAAGTCTCAAATGCCGTTCGCTACAGTTAAAGGAGTTGTTAATGATGATTGTTTTAGTTGTAAATTTTAAGATCAAAGAGGGGAAAAGAGCAGAATTTTTAGAAGCGATTGCGCCATTAGTTGAGGGATCGCAAAACGAGCCAGGATGCATTGAGTATGATTTGTTTGCTGATACTGAGGATGCAAATGCGTTTGTTCTACTTGAAAAATGGCCGGATCAAGCAGCACTTGATTTCCATAACACGACAGATCATTATCGAAATTGTGGTCCTAAGGTTCGCGAATTCTGTGAAGATGTAACGTTACATCGATTTGTTCCAGTTGGTTAATTTTCAACCAAGCTGGGTTAATGTAAAAAATAAAAGGAGCTGTAGCTGCACGCTTTAAGACTAATCGCAATAAATTGCGAAGTCTCAAATGCCGTTCGCTACAGTTAAAGGAGATGTTAATGATGATTGTTTTAGTTGTAAATTTCAAAGTTAAAGAGGGACAAAAAGATGCATTTATGGAGGTTATGAAGCCGTTAATGCTTGGTTCTCAAAGTGAGCCTGGATGTATTGAGTATAATCTGTTTGCTAGTGATGATGATGCAAATGCATTGGTTCTGATTGAAAAGTTCCAAGACCAAGCAGCACTTGATTTCCATAATGAAGCAGGGCACTTTAAGCAATATGCACCAAAGCTTGGAGATTTCTGTGATAACATCAGTGCAGGGCGTTTTGCTCCAGTTGGTTAGAAATGAATATGAAAAAGGAAATGATTGCGTGTTCTCAGTGTGAACACCTCCCTGTCAAGTAGACAGGAGTAGTCATTTCCTTTTTTGTTTTCAAATTAAATATGCGGGCGAATATATTTGTTTTCTTTCGGCTCATAGCTAGCTTTAGTAATCAATCCCATATTAACCATCTCTCTAATAACTGTATAAGCTCTAGTTTGTTTTACTGACAAGATTTTTTGAACTGTTTCATTTGTAACAAAAGAGTTATGTTGCAAGTAATCAAGGATGGCTTGGTGTTGACGTTTTGGTTTTTGGATTACATTGTAGGTGATGTTTCGTGATTCGTTGACATGATTGAAACTAGTTCTTGTTGTATGATAGTTTAAAGCTTTCGCATAGTTCATATTCGGTAATGTCAACCTGAAAGCACCACTTGTTGCTTCAATGATTGGTTTTGAATCAAATTCATCGTAGTGTTGCATAATTCGTTGTAAGCCAGTTCCATAAGCTTCAATATGCTTTAATCGATAAAAAACGTTAGCTAGCTTCTCATTGCGAGGTTGTGAAATGCCCAAAAACAAATCTTCTGTTTGCAAGCCTGGCATTAAGCCACCAATAGAGACAAATTCGATTCGATCATCGTATAGATTGACAATGATGCTGCCAGAAAGAGCGTAATCACGGTGAATAATGGCATTTAACATTGCTTCACGGATGGCTTCTTCTGGATAATCGTACTGCTCTATGCGATCGAGTCCTGAAAATGTTGCAGAGAGATTATTTGTTAATTGTAAAAAATCGAACGCAGAACGCATTTGTTCGAAAATCGAGCCATTCATTTCTTTTCGGGTCTTAAATTGACCTTTTTTTGTCCCATTGAATACAGCAAATTTTATACTGTGTGTGCATTGATCAGACAATAGTAATCCTAGATTCGTATATAAGCCATCAGAGCTGATCATACCTAATGTTTGCATATGATGTTTTTCGAACATTAGAGCTTTGTTAGCAAATTCTTTTGATGCTGCATTAAATGTTAATTCTTGGTCTAATGAACGAGTTAGTTCAAATTTGTCACCATCGGTTAGTTTTATTAAATTTCGGATTTGTTCTTGACTTGCAGGAACACTAGATGAACCCTGCCTTATATAAACACCAGATGGTTTTAACCCCTTATCTTTTAAGTAATATGGCTTATTCGTTCCTTCTTGCACGATAATTTTAATTTCATTCTCACCTATTTCATAGTCAACAAACATGGTTACATCAGCAAGAATATTATCACGAATGTGATTCGTAATTTGTGTTAGTGTTTGATCAATATCAGTTAGTGGATAAGACTCTCCTTTATCGTTACGCCCAACATAAACAATGCCACCACTAGAATTTGCAAATGCTACTACTTCTTTTTTGATATCTCCTGTGTATTCTCTTTTGTATTCGACACGGTTATTTTCATACATCATTTCACCCTCACTTCACATTGAATTGTGATATCACTATGTATAATATGATATCACAATTCAATGTGTTTTTCAAGTGAACAGTGAAAAAATTGACAATTTATTCGCCACATTTCAAATTCATCCAATCATAATGTTACCCATGAAGCATCATTATTCCCTGATTTAATAACAGCGTGAACAAACTTTACAGCTTCAAAGCCTTCCTCAACACTCGGGAAATCAAGTGCATTCCCAGAAATTGGTTCCCCAGCTTTTTTCTGTTCAATTGCAGTAATGAAATTTTTATAAATATTAGCAAATGCTGTCACTAGCCCTTCAGGATGCCCCGAAGGAAGTCGACTATAACCAGCAGCATCACCTGTAATATAGCCGCAGCCACGCGATAACATTTGTGGTGCTTGTCCTTTAGGCGTAAATCTAACATAATCAGGATAATGTTGATCCCATTCCAATGATCCTTTTGTTCCATAAACTCGAATAGCGAGTCCGTTCAGCTTTCCGACTGCAACTTGTGAAGTCCAGTAGGCACCTCGCGCGCCATTCTCATATTCAACAATGATATTTGCATTCAGATCAAGTTCTTGTCCAAATTTATCGGTTGTTGCAAGCAATCTTTTGATTTTTAGCCCTGTCACATAGCCTACTAGGCATTCAATGTGTGTGCCAATATCACCAACACAATTTGAAATTCCTGCTATTTTGGGATCTGTTCGCCATCCCGAAAGTTTACTTGTAGCAGACGCGGTCGCATCTAATTCATCAATAAGCCACTCCTGTGAATATTCTCCATTAACAGAAATAACTTCGCCAATTTCACCATTTTCTACGATCTGCTTCATCACCTTTGCCATTGCAAATCCAGTATAAGTGTATGTTAGGCCAAACAGCAAATCTTTTGATTCAACTAGATGCTGCAACTCTTGTGCTTCTTCTAATGTGAAACATAGCGGCTTTTCGCAAACAACATTGATTCCTGCTTCCAAAAAAGCTTTTGAGATCGCATAGTGTAGGTGGTTTGGTGTTGTAATAACAACAAAATCAATCGGATTTTCCTTAGCTGATTCTACTTTTGCCATCTCTTTGAAATCTTCATAAACACGGCTAGGATCAACACTGTACGCAGCTGCTGTCTCATAATTCAAATCCTTATCAATACTGAAACATCCAGAAACTAATTTCACCCTTGTATCAAAGTTTAATGCTTTTCGATGCACCTCTCCAATGAAAGCTTTTATGTCTCCGCCAACCATTCCATAAGTAATCTGCTTTTCCATATTCACCACTCCTTGTAATTATCACAGCAGGCTAGTGTACTATCTGCAACTCATCCTGCCTACTCTACCTAGCTATCATTTTGCTGATAACTGATGTAACGATGCATAATCTATAAGTTCAATATTATTTTCCTCAATAACCTTACGCGTTTTGTCCGACATGAAAAGTAAGTATTCATCATATCTTTCCTGCCAGTCAGGGATGATATATCTAATTTCAGGCGTATCAATCACAGGATGAATCGTAAGCTGTGTAATTCCTGGTTTTAGATTTTTGAATGTGTCGTACAGACATTCTGTTTTTTGCGCAAGATTCAGTCCTGGTTCTGCACCTATACCAATAAGAGCGTCAATAGGTTTTGTATCAATGATAGAATCCGTCGGCAAGAAATACTCATCCTTTATTACTTGATACATCATATCATATTTTTTCGCTAAATCCATATATATATCGCATAATTCATGGTTTGATGTGATCGTATGCATATGGCGATCAAAATGAGATGGAACAAGTCCCCATTGCAAGGCAAGTCTAATTTGCGCATCTAACTCGTGATACACATCCGCTAGATCGGCATGTTGTAGCACTTCATCATTGCTTTGCCACATAAACAAATCAGGATTCCAAAGGCTGGATGTTTTTGTGTATTCGCCTACAGGTTTCCATTTGGCATTATCCCATTCGCAAGTAAGCGTGAAATGGACACCTGTATCGAATTGTTGATTATTTTTCCACCAGCGAATAAAATCGAATGCATACGCACAAGGAACCATAACGCTACAACTGGTCACAATGCCTTTAAGAAAAAGGTCTATACCGGCAGCATTTGCAGCATGGCTACTACCCATATCATCCATATGAATAATCAAATATTTTTTATCCTCAGTCATTTTTTTGCTCCTTTAACTTTATCATTTTTCATAATCGCTTGCATAATACCACAGTGAAGCCTACTTTTCAAGCAAATCAAAGAAAAGAAATGTTTTAGCAAAAGCACCCAGCTAATTCATTTCTTTAAACTTTATCGCAAAGCATGCAATTGCTCATTTAGCTTTTTGGTCTGTCCATAAACTTGCGTATAAATCTGATAAGCCTTCTCATACACAGCGACATGCTCTGGAATCGGAGCAAATTGCTTCTCATAACCAATGAATGCCTCTTTACAAGCCTCAAACGAATCGAACCACCCACACCCCATTGCAGCAATAATCGCTGATCCTAAAGCCGGTCCTTGCTCACTAGTTAATTTAATAATGGTCGCATTAAAAATGTCAGCTTGCATTTGTAGCCAATCCTCATTTTGAGCACCACCACCGATAGAAATAATCTCAGTAATCTCTTTATTTCCAGCTTGTTTCATTAATTCCATCGAATCTTTTAATGAAAATGTAATTCCCTCAAGCACCGCACGAGCAAAATGATCTAGCGTATGTGTGGTATCCATGCCAACAAAACTTCCGCGAATTAAGGCATCTGCATGAGGCGCTCGTTCTCCAACAATATAAGGTGTGAATAACAGCCCATTTGAACCTGGCTTGATCGTTCCAACATTCGCTAACAACTCAGCAAAACTCAAATCTTTCGCAAAAGTCGACTTAAACCAATTCAAGCTGTGACCAGCAGCTAACGTAACACCCATTGAGTAGAAACTTTCCGGCATCGCATGACTATGAAATTGCACAGCACCTTGATAATCAGCAGCTGCATCGTCTTCATAAGACAAGAACACACCTGAGGTTCCAATCGAACACATCGCAACATCTGAATTAATGATCCCAGCTCCGAGTGCTCCACAAGCATTGTCTGCTCCCCCACCAAAAACTTTTGTATCCACTGACAGTCCTGTTAACTCAGCAATTTCAGGCAATATCATTCCTGATAAATCAGTTGACCCAATTAATGGTGGACAAATATTTGGATTGAGATTGAATTTCTCGCAAACCGCCCGACTCCATGAATTCGTTGGAAAATCTAACATCAACGTTCCCGCTGCATCAGAATAATCCATGTCTATAACACCAGTTAAACGATAGCGCAAATAATCTTTAGGCAATAAGAAACTTGTCGCTTGTGCAAAAATTTCTGGCTCATGTTCTTGCACCCATAAAATTTTCGGTAACGTGAAACCTTCTAACGCTTTGTTTTTAATATTATCCAACAATTCAGCACCTAAAACCTCTGTGATTCTCTGACGCTGTGGCGTAGTACGTACATCATTCCACAAAATTGCAGGGCGTAATGGTGCTCCAGTTTCATCAATTAATACTAAACCATGCATTTGTCCAGAGAAACTTAATCCCTCAATATCAACTGCATTTACAACGCCCGAATCAATAATCTCCTTGATTGACTCAACTGAACCCATCACCCAATCCTCAGCATTTTGCTCACTATAACCTGGTGCTGGATGCGATAATGGATATTCCCTTGTCGCTTCTGCTTTAATTTCACCCTTTTGATTGACTAGAATGACTTTAACAGCACTTGTTCCCAAATCTACTCCCAAAACATACTTCATTATTTTTTCACCTCTATACATTCCTCATATATTCAAAACCAAAACTAAGCCTTTAAAACACCTATCCAAACGCAAAAACTCACACTACACAACAATTGAAGAAAAGCGCCCAAACCGGACGCCCTTTTACTATCTAAAAAATATACTCATTCAATAAAGCTTTAACATACTCCAAACGATCAGACGGTACTTTAATTTCCTCTTCTTTCTTAGCTTTTGCATACTCAGCTAATGAGGTTAAAGTTGCTGTTCCATCTAGAACTGATTTTCCAACCTCAGAGTTGTGGAATGTTTCATAACGCTTCGCAACGATATCCTCAAAGAATTTATCATTGATTAATCTTTCAACAGTTTTTAACGCGCGAGCAAACGTATCCATACCAGCAATATGCGCTAAGAATAAATCATTCAAATCTGTTGAAGAACGACGAACTTTCGCATCGAAATTCACACCACCTGAACTTAATCCACCAGCTTTAACGATCTCATACACCGCTAATGTCATCGCTGTTAGATCAGTCGGGAACTCATCCGTATCCCAGCCTAGTAATAAATCACCTTGGTTTGCATCAATTGATCCTAATAAACCTACTGCAGAAGCGACACGAATTTCATGATCAAACGTATGCATTGATAACGTCGCATGATTTGCCTCCAAGTTCAATTTGAAATGCTCATCTAAACCATAACTCTTTAAGAACGCAATCGTTGTCGCTGCGTCAAAGTCATACTGATGCTTGGTTGGCTCTTTCGGCTTTGGCTCGATTAAGAACTGCCCTGTGAAGCCAATTTCTTTCGCATAGTTAACTGCCATCCAATAGAATTTAGCTTGGTTATCCATTTCTAACTTATAGTCTGTGATTTGTAGATATTCGTAACCTTCACGCCCACCCCAGAAGACATAATTCGCAGCATCTAATTCTTTTGCGATATCTAAACCTTTTTTAATTTGCGCTGCAGCATGCGCATAAACATCTGCATTTGGTGATGTTGCAGCACCATTAACAAAACGTGGCTTAGAAAACGCATTTGAAGTATTCCATAATAATTTGATGCCAGTGCGCTCCATTTCAGATTTGAAAATAGCGATGATTTCATCAAGATTTCTGTGATACTCTTCTAAAGAACTTCCTTCTGGTGCCACATCTAAATCATGAAATGCGAAGAAAGGCACACCTAATTTTTCTAAAAATTCAAAGTTCGCATAAGCTTTCTGACGCGCTTCTTCCATTGGGTCTTCACTTTCCCATGGACGAGTCATTGTCTTTTCACCAAATGGATCTTGACCTTTTGCAGTATCTGATGCAAATGTGTGCCAATAAGCAACTGCAAAACGCATCTGCTCCTCCATCGTTTTTCCAAGCACAACTTCTTCTGGATTGTAATGTTTAAATGCGAAAGGATTTTTAGACCCTTTACCTTCGAATTTGATTTTTTCTATATCTGGAAAATAAGTCATTGTATTCTGCCTCCAATAATATTATTTCGTTTACCTTAAAGCGATTTTCTTCACGGCACTTCCATTAACTCGTTTTCTAGAAGTAGCCTCAAATCACCGATATATATTTTACCATATTTTCTTCACTTTGTCGAGTATGCTAACAAAGAAGCTTATGTTCTACAGTAATCGACTATTTCAGTTTCGAGATTTGATCTTCGGTTAGATTGAATGCTGCTTTAACTGTTTCGAGATCTGATTTTTTAAGCATCAAGGATGCAGCGCTTAAAATTTCTGCCTCAGTTTGATAGGCTGTCATGGTTGTAATTGTCCCATTCTCAGCAATTTCGATCTCCGTAAACTTCATCCCGCGTAGCTGCGTATGCCCACCTGAAATCGTGCTGTCATGATAGAACAAATACCATCTTCCCTTAAATTCTACAACTGAGTGGTGATTTGTCCAACCGATAACTGGCTCTAAAAGAACCCCTTTATAAGTGAATGGTCCGAATGGGTTATCACCCTCTGCATAGCACAAATTGTGCGTATCACCAGTCGAGTAAGAGAAATAGTATTTCCCATTAAACTTATGCATCCAAGAAGCTTCAAAAAATCTTCGCGCGTTGTCGCCAGCTTTTAACAGTTCACCATTCTCATCTAAAATTTCAATGCGATGAAGCTGCTTAACAGATACCATATCATCGTTCAGCTCAGCCATATATGGAAGCAGTGATGGTTCGTCACCTTTGGGGCCATCAATTCCTGGCTGGTTATTTGGTGGCCCTTGAATGAACTCACCCGTTTGCCACTTCTCCATTTGCCCGCCCCATAGACCGCCATAATAAATATAAGCTCTCTCATCGTCATCGATAAATACATGTGGATCAATCGAGAACAGTTCCTCAATATAATTCGGCTCTGGAACAAACGGCCCTTCTGGTGTCTCACTAATCGCTACCCCAATACGGAAAATCCCATCTTTGTCTTTAGCAGGAAAATACATATAATATTTGCCGTTCTTTGACGCAACATCATTATCCCACATCTGTCCATGCGCCCAAGAAACATCATCCAAATGCAGAACCTGACCATGATCTACACATGGCGCATCAATATCATCCATCGAGAACACATGATAATCTTCCATCCAGAAATGATCACCACTTCCATCATCTGGATTTTCATTTCCAAGGTCATGTGATGGATAAATATATAGTTTTCCATCAAATACTTTTACAGCAGGGTCCGCCGTATACATATAATCTACTAGCGGCGTATTAAATGCTGATTTTTTCATCTTTTTAAACCTCCTATTTTGCAATTAAGTCAATGATGAACCTCATCATATAGATAGTTTAACATATTTCGAGGACTTTGTCTACACGATAGACAAAGTTTTTTATGTTTTTTATAAAATACTGCGAAACTTTAGGAATTATAGCTATCAAATTTGGAGATTTTGTTGTATATCGTCGATTTATTTGGTATAATTTGTGTATATAAAACGGTTCGATAAAAAATCAAAATTGGAGGCTAAAGATGTGGAAAAAAATGATAAGCTTGTAAAAATGTTAGGAAAAGGATTTAAAAGAGCTAGAAAAAGTAGAGGTCTGGTACAAGCTGATTTTATTGGTAAGGATATATCAGCAGGAAGTATATCAGGAGTTGAAAATGGAAAACAAGATCTTCGATCTTCAATTTTATACAAATTTCTAATGAAAATGGGCTTAACCTTTAGTGAATTTTGGTATCTTGCTAACAATTATGAATTGGATGAATTTAGAAAAGTATGGTTAAAATCGGAAAAACTAATTTTGAATGGTGATGCTAGAACTTTGAAAATACTTTTATCACAAGAAGAATGGAAAATCAAAGAAAACCCTGATGATAAATATAGAAAGTTAAATCATTTCATGCTGAGACACCAAGCGGCTGAAATAGTTCCAGAATATAAACTATCTGGAAATGAAAGAAAGCAGATTTTAAAATATTTAATGTCAATGAATGATTGGACTAAATATGATTTGACTTTATATGGGAATACTATTGGATGTTTTGATGCAAAAATGATTATAGCATTGTCAGATAATGTAGTATCTCATACATCTTTTTATAAGGAGATTCCTGAGAATAAAAAATTAATTGCTACAATCTTACTTAACACAACCAATGAACTACTATTTCACAATGAGTTGCATGCAGCTATTAGATTCAAAAATCAAGTGAGCGATTTACTTAGCGAATATGATATTTGTGAGAAAACTGTGTTTCTTTTTGCAAGTGGAGTCATTAAATTTTGTCAAGGAGACAAAGGAGCTGGTGACCGTGAAATGCAAGATGCCATTGATATTTTTAGTAAGGTAGGGAGTAGTAGATTGGTACAAAATTATCAAAAAATTTATGATAATATCACGAAACCTACCATCAAAAAAAATATAAAATTTAACACTTTGCCCATTAGCAATGTTTGATTAAAATTAAATATAATGACATGCAAAAAACTTTCTATTGTCTTCGGTTAAAATTTTTGGATGGAGAAATTTAATCTGCGTTTCTGATGGTGAGATAGGAAGAAATGGAAACAAGTCATAAATAAGCTAGGATTGTAGCAAATTTCTTGATTCTATTGTCAAATGCTCTGCTTGAAAATTCAATATGTTGAATTTTTGGATTTATTATAAAAAAATTTTTTTTGATACAAGCCCTGTGAAATAGGCTTTCGCAGCGCATTTTAAGTAATACACTTACCATACAAGGCGAAACTTCATATTTTTTCTATATCAGTTAAAAGTAAGCTTGATTTTAGAAACTAATAATATTAAAATTCAATAATCAAAGCAGGGACTTTTAATGATAATGAATTTCCCTGAGGTAGAGTCCTGAAGCTCCCACTAGGGACTTTTACCTTATGGATGAGGTATTTACCTAAGCGGAAGAATAGGATTTCGCAAAAACATTCCTACGAGGAAAGCCTCGGGAAAATGCTCTATCTATAATTGCGATAACTATCAAAGTGAGGAGCAAAACAGATAAATTTATAAAATTTCAATATATTGAAGTTGGCTGCCAAAAGTATTGACAAAATTAATCTTGTTATGGTAAATTTTTGTTAATTAAATAGTAATGTGAAATAAAATTAATGACAAAGGCATGAAAGGAAGATTTACATATGAAAAGTTTTAAAAATTTGTTTTTAGGTCTAATAGTAGTGTTAATACTATTTGGAATTTTGACTGTAGTAGTTTATGCAAATAATGCTGGTAATGATTGGAAGCAAATTGTATTAGATGCAAGTAGACCAGCAATTGGAAACCCGCGTGGTACTTCAACAGTCACATTAAGCAATGCATCAACCAGTGGAGTTAGAGTAAGAACAATAGTAATGAATTCTAATACTACTACTACTACTCCTAATAACTGGCAAGCTCGTTTAGGATCTTTACAACAAACTACTCTACCTCGCGGAACTTCTGTAACTAGTACTCAAACAATAGGAAGTACTCGTGCGGGTACTGTACGTGGAGAAGCTTATAGATTATCAGCGCTAAATGGAAATTGGCAAAATCGCTTATTCACGGATAGATCATGGTAAGCAGTATGAAGTTAGAAATGAATAAAAAAAGAATAGTGCTCATATTAATTATGAGCCTTATTTTCTTTATTGTGATAAAATATTTTGTATTCCAAAATATTTTATCATTGCCTCAAACAAAACAAGAAATTCCCATTAATCAGAATCGTATTGTTACTGAAACTAATAATGAAAAAATTATGTTTTCTCCAATAGAACTCACAGGAGGAATGGGTTTTGGTATTCTTGAACAAGGGAATCATGGACTTATACAATCCCAAACACCTCAAGATACACTTACACTTAATATAACCAATGCAGATTATGAAAGTCTGAACTTCATATTAAAAATTTTCTATAATTTTGAAGAAGTTGAATTTCAAATCCAAGGTGAAGATCAAAAAAGAACTGAAATATTGTTATATTTGGAAGGAGGATATGAAGCATTTATTCCAATTCATTTGCCTGAAACGCTTGATATTGATGATAGTTTTAGTAGGCTCACAGTAGGTGCATTTTGGTTTCCAGAGTATGCTGTGGGGAATTGGTCAGAGCTTTCAAAAAATTTATTCTGGAATACGGGAACCATAGTGAATTATGAAGTGAATTATGGATTTGACAATCCTCCTACTTTATCAGTAACTCCCTTTGAAATAATCACAGAATCAAGCTTTGGTGGCTTTGCTATCCATTCAAACCCTGCACCCCCCGGGGACGGATCGTTATGGCATTTTTCAACACCTCATATTGTCTCAAGTGGAGAAGATTTTGAATTAACTTTTTTTGCAAATTCCCACCCACTTGGTGATTATGTTATCATTTCGATGCTAGATTGGCATCAAGTTTCAATGAGTGGCAAGCCATTTTTGTGGATTACTCCAGAACACAATGCAAATAATATCGGACAGTATGGCACCTTTACTGTTACTGCACCTGAAGAATCTGGCTTTTATGAGTTTGTTGCTATTTTAATCCCAACACCAACATTACAGACTTCTCAGGCAAGCCATATCCCATTGGAACAAGTTCGGTTTACAATTGAGGTAGTGGAGGATTGAAAATTGTGAATTCCATTAGAAGAGCAGTTTTAAGTATTAAACGCAAATCAGGACGATTTTTGATCGTTTTGTTTTGCGTGTTTTTATTATCAGTGCTATTATCTAGTGCTATTTCAACTAATCAAGCTATCTTAAATGCAGACTTAGCTTTACGCAGAAGGCTTCCTGCAGTAGCTACGTTAATCATTGATGGTGAAGCTAGGCAGAATCATTTTGAATTAACTGGTGAATTCATAGAGGAGGGTGTTACACCTTTTCTTCTCCGAGAAATTGGTGCACTTACTTATGTACGTGCTTTTGATTATAGCGCTTGGGGATTCGACTTCTTTAGTAATGAATTAATAAGAGTTTTTGATAAAGACTTCTTTTCACATCTTGGAATACTATATGATGAAATTAATGACAGAGGAAGTCTGTCATTTTGGGATGAAACGGAATATGAGCAATTCAGGCTAAAAGGGGTTCAGTATCCTTATATCTTAGATATTGAATCTGGATTGATTGAATTAATAGATGGGCGTGTTTTTACTCCTGATGAAATTACTACATTGACTTATGTTGCAATTGTTAGTAGTGACTTTTTAGAACAAAACAATTTAGACTTAGGAATGACCCTAGTCCTTGATTATTTTCTTTTCGATCAATACAGGCAAGAGGTGTTAGACTCTCGTATTTTTGAATTAGAGATCATCGGTGCTTTTGATAAAGAGCTACCAGTTGATGTAGCTGCCTATGAAATCCAAAGTCATTTCAATTTTGTTAATCGAGTCTATGTTCCAAACTTAGTAATTGAATCACTTCTTGATTTATATATGGAGCATTTGCCAAGTTTAAACCCTGAACTTTATGTTGAAATAAGTGCGAATGAGATGCCACAAGACTTTTTAGGGTATGATGATTTTTTATTTTTGCTATATGATCCTGCTGAATTAGTTGCTTTTGCAAATACAGTAAATAATCTTTTGCCACCATTTTGGCGAGTTGAGGATTTGTCAAATGTTTATTCGGATATTTCAAACTCTATGCAGATGATGAATGAACTTGCAGATACACTCATGCTCGGTACAGTGTTAGCAATCTTAGTTGTATTAGGTCTACTGATTTTATTATTCTTAACTGATCGTAAACAAGAAATTGGTATTTATTTGGCATTAGGCGAGAGAAAATATAGAATTTTTGGTCAGCTAATTTTTGAAGCAATGATAGCAGCTGTTATAGGAATGACATTAGCTTTATTCGTGGGAAATTCGATAGCAAATCAGGTGTCTCAAACGTTAGTCAAACAAGATGTCATTCGTCAAATTGAAGATCCTGACCGAATTGTCAGGCATGGGCAACTATATGGGATGGGGTTTCGTGTTGATTTAACACATGAGGAAATGTTGGAATTTTTTGATGTGACGCTTGATGTAAGAACCACTATCTCGTTTTACATGATTACATTAGGTACAGTTATACTAGCGACTACGATTCCTATAGTGGTGATTATGGGTATGAAGCCTAAAGAAATCTTATTATAAAGTTGCATGAAATCAGCAATTTTTTACTAAAACTGAGTAATTCTTCGTTTTGGTAGCCTAAAAATATAAAAGCAAAAAGAGCGCAATGAAAGCCAATAGGTACATCATCAAACCTATTTATCACTTTCCTTTTGCTCTTTTCTATCTCTTTCCATTATTCCGTAACAAAACTCATCCGAGGCCCCAAATAAGACTTTTTCAGCTCATCCCCTTTGCGATAGATCAACACCTTCTCAAGAATCAATCCCGCTTCAAGCGCACCAATCACAATTTCTTGCACACCTGCCTCAAAATTCAATTCAACTCTAGTTTTGCGAATATTATCTAGTACGCCCTCACACCAACGCGCATCCGTATGAAAAGGAACGAAATCTGCTGGCACTGAGGTTATCACTTGCGCCACATTCCCTTTGGCATTAATTGTAAATCGAATTGGCGAATTGTTGCGCAACGGATTCGTTGGCGTTGTCCAAATTTCTGCGACATACTCACCAGCATCTTCAACAAAAAAGCGATAACTCAGCTCCGGCTTATCATCTGCCACATCAAAATTAGCTGTCGTTGGATAAACTTTCATCCCGACCCCACTACGCCCATAGTTTTCAAGACGTACAAATCTACCTGCGGTCACATCTTTCTGCGTACAAAAACGATCTGCTCCAATCACTGTCACACCATGACTCCCTAAGTGGGTTAATTCTGGCAAATTCGCGACATCAGCTTTTGCTCTCACCTCAACAGCCACAGTCGTTTCACCATCTTGAATTAGCAAGCGAACACTTTGGACTTCTTCGGTTAATTGCGCGCGGTCACAAGTCAAGACTAAATCTTCCTGTGCCTCAACTTGCCCGCCAAGTGCACTAATCGTTAGCCAATCAGCAGCATCAACCCTTTCAATCGTGTAGTTGAGCGTACCAATCCCATCATTTGCAATTTCAAGAACAACCGATTCCTGATGAGCATATAAGAAATCGTCAACTTGAATCGTCATTGGCGCGCCATAAGTCTTGTGATAAATTTGCGCCTCGTCTTTGCGTGAAACAACTAAACGCGGATGATGAGCAGGTTCAACAATTGTACGAATTGGGTAACGATAACCATCATCATTCCAAGTCGTAAAACCAATATGTGCCTCGAGTTCCATCCCTTTCCATTTCCCATCTTTGAACGCAGCAAATTCACTGAATAACTGTCGATCGTACGCAATCGCATCTGTCACAAGTTGAGCATATTCATTTGCAACTTTCTTTCCTTGATTCGCATAATGCTGATTCTTAGCTGAATAAAGATGCATTCTGAGTAAATTAATGCTCGCTGCCGCTGGCAGCCAAACCATGCTGTAATAGGCATCTTTTGCTTTGCCAGTTAAGTTCGAAAAGAGTTCTTCATTAACTTGCTCAATGGCAGTTGCCAATCCAAGCATCCGATCTGCTTCTAAATAATGCGCTGGATGATAGATAGCAGCATTTAATGCTTCCGGGCGACGCATGGCATTCATGCGAATATACCCTTGCAAGACATCACCTATTTGCTCATGAGTTTTCGAATCAACAGTTGGAAATGTTTTTTGCGCCCATTGATCCGTATATTTTTCAATTGTATTTGGCGCATTCGTTCCCCATTTTTCAAAATCGTAAGCTAAATCCATAAAATACTGTAAGGGTACTTCATTAAATTTCAAATCACCAACATTGACAATCCAAACATCACGCACACCATAGTCGTAAGCCATTGATAGCTGCTCCCATGTCCGTTCATAACTCGTCGATGGCATCCATTCATATGAAATCGGACCACCATGGTAATCAAAATGATAGTACATGCCATAGCGCCTGTTCCCTAAATCTTTCGTTGGTAATGTTCGAACAAAGCCAAAATTATCCTCGCAGAACATACAAATAACGTCATCGAGCCCATCCCAATCCTTTAACCCCTCTGTTGTCGCGTCACCATAAAAATATTCCTCAACTTCTTTATAAATCGCGAGCATCTCTGGATTATTCGGATTGCCATACTTGTTAAGCAAATGACGCTGATTCGTAATAACATCTTTCAACAAATCGATATTATCTTTTAGCGTCGCCTCTTCTCCTAGGATCTCACTATCACGCTCTCCACGCATCCCAAGCATCGTAATTTTTTCATACTTCCCGCTACGCTTGATCCCATCTTCCCAATACTTGTTCAAACCATCTTTGTTCGTATAATAGCACCAATCATTCCCATAATCACTGTCAGAACCACGGTAAATATCCCATTCTTCACTCGCTCGTAAGCAAGGCTCATGATGAGAAGCACCCATGATGACCCCATAAATATCAGCTAACTCCTCATTTAAGCGGCCTGGCCCATCGAGCGGGAAAGAAGAAGTCCACATCGCAGGCCACATATAATTCCCTTTTAAACGTAACAGTAACTCGAATACATGATCATACATTTCAGCTGTAAAGCCACCATAATGATTCATAGCCCAATTCCCAAAGCACGGCCACTCATCATTGATAAAAAATCCTCGATACTTGATGCTAGGTTCTTTTGAAACCATTGAAATATCATCTTTAATCACAATCTCAGCATGCGGCTCAGGCTCCGCATCACCCCAAAAATGAAGCGGCGATACACCCATATATTCTGACAAAGCAAACATCCCATAAATCGTTCCACGCTTGTCACTGCCAATAACGACTAACTGGTTAGCGATAAACTGGATCGCATAAACTTCTCTCTTACCTTCAATTGCTGTTTTATCAAACTTATCCTTGGCAACTAACTCATCAACATACGCACTGCTTCCCAGCGTCGCAAAAACAATCGTTATCTCCTCAGAAATAGTTTCGTGAATAACTGGCAAAACACCTACAACTTTCTCAAAATCTTTCGCTACTTTTGCCGCAATTTTTTTAACCCCCAGAAATGCTTCTTTTTCGACCGCAATCTGAATCGCTGTCGATTGGTTAAACTTTAACGCCTCGCTCATGGTAACTCTCCTCAGATTCAAAATTTTATTAAAACTGTTTAGAAAAAGGCGAGCCAAAACAACTCGCCAACCTTCATTTTATCCAACATATTTAACAAGCGTTGCGCGTACTGCACCTGGACCATTGATCAGCTCAACAAATAATTCCTCGATAAACTCACCTAATCCCGCTTCATACAAATCGACCCCGAAAATATTCGCATTCGCGAGCAGTGGCTTTAACTGCCCAGCATAAGTCTCAGGCTCGCCAACTCTAATTCCCGCTACCATCGCAGTCAATTCAGCTAACATCGGATCATCTGATAATTCAAACGAATTGCCCGCATCGTCAATCGCCAATAAATAACGACACCAACCCGCAATAGCGAGCGGAATCGCTTTCAGCTTCTTCGCATCACCATACTGCTCCATATAAGCTTTAATCGTCTCACCAAACCTGATCCCAACTTTCTGCGAAGTATCTGTCGCAATTCGCTGTGGTGCATCCGGCATAAACGGATTTGGCAATCTCACATTAATCACTTCATCTACAAATTTCTGAGGCGAAAGGATACCTGGGTCAGTTACAACTGGCATTCCTTCAACCGGACCGATTTGTAGCACCAAATTCTTCAATTGCGCATCTTTCATCTGATCAGCGATTAACGTATAGCCTAAAATACAACCATAAACAGCAAGCGCTGTATGTAACGGATTCAAACAAGTCGTCACTTTCATTCGTTCAACTTTGTTAACAGTCGCTTGATCAGCTAAATAAACACCTGCTCCAACTTTTTCAAATTCAGGGCGACCATTTGGAAACTTATCTTCAACAACTAAATATTGTGGCACCTCAGCATTAACAAAGGGAGCAATAAAAGTCCGCTTTTCCGTTGCAATAGGTGTCATATTTTGAATCCCCATCTCTGCAAGCTCAGTAGCTACCCGTTCCGACGGTCGTGGCGTAATTTTATCAATCATCGACCATGGAAATGTAACTTTCGTTTCATCATTCAAATAGTCAATAAATCCTGCTTCAACAAATCCGCGTTCGAGCCATTCAGCTGCCATCGTCGTTACTGAGCCTTTTAAAACATCACCATTATGCGCACAGTTATCCATCGACACCACCGCCATCGGATAACCACCAACTAAATAACGCTCATAAAGATTTGCAGTTACAACACCCATCGCTGAGGATGCCACCTCAGATCCACCCGCTACTTCACCAGCAATCCATGGAAAGAAATTCCCATTCGCATCTTTTAACGCATACCCCTTCTCAGTAATCGTAAAAGAAGCCATTTGTAAAGACGGATTTCTAAAAATCTCAGCTAGCCGTGCTTGATCAGCCTTTAAACTTTCCGCTAAAGAAGCCAAAACACGCTTATCAGTCCCGCCATCTGCTTTTAACATAATGCTCAGCACTAAATTATCAAAAGGCGTATAAATCTGATCAATGATTTCTGGATCGAATGTTTCAACACACGTAATCCCCGTTTCCATTAACCCTGCTTCAAGCAAATCTTCTGCAACGCCACCAAGGAATATGCGGAAAATATTTCCTGCTCCAAAGTGAACCCAACTTGGATTTGCTTTCGTCTTGCTAACCATTGCCGCTACGTCATATTTCGGAAGCCCAATCCCTGCTGCTTCCCATTTGCTTGCTTCTTTAATTCCAGCTAATGTTAAGTTCATGGTTACTTCCCTGCCTTTTCCAACGCTTCCCAGATCCCTTCGATATAAGCCGCACCAAGCGCACGGTCGTATAAACCATAACCTGGTAACGCCTTCTCACCCCAAATCATCCGACCATGATCAGGTCGATACACCCCATCGAAGCCTGTATCATGAAATGCCTTAATAATCGCAAACATATCAATCGAACCATCTCGCGATAAATGCGCTGATTCTTCAAAATCACCCTCACTATTATGGCGCACATTTCTTAAATGAGCAAACGGAATTCGCCCTTTCGCAGCATGAATAATACCAACCATATCATTCTTCGGATTTGTCCCTAAAGAACCACTGCAGAAGGTTAGATTATTATGTGGCGAATCAACAGTCGTTAACAACCTCACAATTTGCTCCTTATCAGTAATGATACGAGGCAAACCAAAAATCGGCCAAGCTGGGTCATCTGGATGAATCGCCATCTTAATGTCATATTTCAGACACACATCTTTAATCGCATTCAAGAAATAAACCAAATTTTGGAACAAAATTTCTTCCGTAACATCTTCGTAAGCAGCAAATAACTCCCGAATTCTATCTAATCGCCCAGGCTCCCAACCCGGAAGCAAATGCCCATCCGCCATTTTCTCCATCGATGTTCTAAAGTCAGCAACATCAATTTGATCGATCACTTCCTGATTATAAGCTAACGTAAATGACCCATCTTCGCGCTCACGCCACAAATCACTTCTTGTCCAGTCAAAAACAGGCATAAAATTATAGCAAATCGTCTTGATCCCAGCCTTACCCGCTGCTTCCAAAGACTTAATATAATTCGCAATGTGCTCGTCACGCTTCTCGGTTCCAATTTTAATATCATCAGAAATATTAATTGATTCGAAAACTAAAATTTCAAACCCCTCAGCTGAGGCTGCAGCTTTAATTTCAGCAATATCCGCGTCAGTCCAAACCTCGCCTGGTAGTTTCCCCATTAACGAAGTTACAACACCTTGAATGCCTGGAATTTGCTTGATATCCTTAAGTGCTACTGTATCATAGCCTGGTCCGTACCAACGTAAAGTCATTTTCATTTTTCATCACAATCCTTTGTTTTTTTCTCAAGCTTTGTAAATTGTTTTCACAAAGTCTATTTTACAGGAAGATGCCCTTCATTTCAAGTCATGCAACCATTTTTCAGCTATTTCATGAACTGTAAATTCCCAAATTCTTCAACCTTTCGTAGCGTTGGTTCTGTGAAAGAATTCCAAGTGGCACAACTTTGACGAATACCTTGCTCATTTGCATCATTAACTTGCATATCGAAACCAAATACATAAGCTGTTGACAGGACCTGTAATGGGAGTTTCGCATAAATTTGATACCCGTGATCTGTTGTCAGTACGATTGATTCAAACCCTGAAATTTCTGGTTTTTCATTAAAATCCACCTTGTTTTCAGCCGTTATTGTGATCTTAAATAGCTGATGTGAATGGATGAAAATATCAATTGAATCGTTAGCATGAGGCTTTGATCCTTCAACATCTGTTAATAAGTAAAGATTTTCTTCATTCCACTGTGCATAAGCAACAGCAGTCGCCCCTTCCCATGCTGTTAATTGCCGCACAAGTGGTACTGGGTCGAATTTCAACCATGTCTCTTCATTTCCTAGTTCGGGTGTTCCATAGTTGGCAATAGCTGTTTGGGTGCTATCTCGGTCAATCAATGGATATGCTTGTAAGAATCCTTCTGGGTCAACAATCGCCTCAAATGACTTCTTTGGTGAATAATCCTGATTAAAAATAGTTGGGAATCTGTCGCCTCGCCAGCTCGTCTGATCATCTGTTCCCCAGAAAGTGATACGCTTGATGACTTTTTCATATTTTTTGTAAATTTGGAATAACTGTGCGTAGTACTGGGCTTGAATAAGCTCGTGTTCTGCTGAAAGACGGCTTGATTTTTCCGAACCTGTCACAGTAACATCCAGTTCAGTGATGCTGATTTCAACATTTTCCAACCTTGAGAACAATTCTAAGCTATCCGCAACCGTGCTAATCGGCGTATTGGTGTGATAATGACCCTGCATGCCAATACCATGAATCGGGATACCCAGCTCTTTTAGCTCTTTGACCATGTAATAAGTCGCTTCTCGTTTCTGCTCGTAATTCAAATTATAATCGTTGTAATAAAGCTTTGCATTTGGATCCAGCTCATTGGCAATTTGAAAGACATGTTCAATATAGTCAACACCAATCATGCGTAACCACGGTGTGCTACGTAAATGTTTACGCCAATTTTTAGTTTCTTCCTCTACACCATCTTCAATGGCTTCATTCAGAACATCCCAAGCGATGATTTCCCCTTTGTAGCGTGTCATAATTTCTGTCATATGCGTACGTAACAATACCAGTGCTTCTTCCCGAGAGGTATTTGCTTCATCAATCCAGCTTAGCGTTTGTTGATGCCACACCAATGTGTGCCCTACTACTTTAAAGTTAAACACTTTCGCATACGTCATCAGATCATCCGCTGCATCAAAAGTGAATTTACCTTGTTTTGGTTGAATGAGTGCTGGCTTCATGATATTTTCCGAGGTAAGGACATTGAACTGCTCTTTTAGCATTTGTTGCAATGCTTTGTTTTCTAGCACTTTCGGTGTGTAAATGTTCCCCATTAAAAACGAATCTTTGTATGCTTCTTTTAGCGATTTCATCCAATTAGCTCCTTTTTAAACGGCACAGCTGGTAAGCTTTCCATAGCTAGCGATCTTTCTGCATTACAAAGATTTGCAGCTGCTGGATCATCAGCCCATGCATATGAGACGGCTGTAACTTCCCCAGCATGTGGTGTTTCAATTTTGACCGTCTTGCCATCTATAATAACACCTTCTACGGGAATCTCACACACATCAATCCAAATTGATAGTCCCTCAACAAAATCGCCCTGTTTTAATCGCAGCTTACTTCCAAACGTTTCAAAATCAAGTAGAATTTGATTCCCTGTTCTTGTGATAGTTGTGACTGTCGGACCAGTTGCAACCATATCAAAGCCGTACGCAAGAGACAATGCTTCGCCAGCAAGCCTTTCACCCACAACTTTTTTGTTTAATGGATGCAAATCATTATGCTCCCCAGCATCATAGGTGACAACCATTCTCGTATTTGGTACTGCGAGTGTTTTTGTCTGCTCATCACGTAGCAGTGCCCAGTTCGTCAACCCACCTTTAGGTGCCCAGTTGGGTAACTGAGCAAATATAAATGGGAAATCACCTTGCTTCCAATTCTTGCGCCAATCTGTAATCAGCTGGCCAAGTTTCTTACTATACCCTTCAGGTTGTCCTGCATTCGATTCGCCTTGATACCAAATCACGCCTTTAATCGCAAGCTGTTGTAAAGGAGCGATCATCCCATTATAATTACCAGTCGGTCTGTTCTGGAAAAAAGGAGGGCCTGCTGTTAATGGTGGACAAGACAATGCTCGTTTATATTTCCAAGCGTCTGTCAGTGGCAATTTCGTACCACCTTTAAAGAGGAGGTGATGTGTTTTTCCAAATGTAAATCCGCCGATTCCATTAATTGTGATAACCCGGATGGCAATCGTATTTTTTCCAATTTTAAGGTTAGGTATTGGATAGTCTCGCGGCGGATACTGATAAGCAGTCCCACCAATTTGCTCACCATTCACATAAACTTCATCGGCATCCATAATCGTTCCTAAAATAAGATCACCTGATTGCCATGCTTGTTCCTCACTGATTTTAATTTCTTTGCGCAGCCATATACTGCCATTCGCTTTCAACTCCGCTACTTCATCCCAGGGCACATCCAAATCAATTTCGTTCCAATCATCATCATCGAATTGCTCACTATACCACTTCTCATTTATACCACGATCAAATTTGGTCAAATTTTCATACCATTCATCACTTATTCTTTGACCCACAGCAGTTTCGGTTTCCATGTATCCTTCTACACGACACGCATTCGCTTGCACAAGCATCTCAGGATCATCCGCCAAAGCCTCACGTGACATCCACGATTCAATAGGCGTCCCACCTAAAGCTGAGAGAACAATACCAATCGGCACACCTGTTTTTTCATATAATTTGTTGGCAAAAAAGAAACCTGTTGCTGTAAATTTTTCCGTTTGCCCTGGCTCAACCGAGATCCATGATGCTTCTGGAATCTCGTCTTGCTCCTCATGAAAATGATAATTCATCGGCACATGATACTTACGAATATGTGAATTTCTAACAATTTCATTATACTCACCAAACAGACGCCTTGTTCGAAGCATATTAATCTCCATATTAGATTGACCTGAACAAATCCAAACATCTCCTATTAAAATATCATTGACCTCTTGAAATTCCCCATCTGATTCAACAACGAGCTTGTGCGGCTTACCAACTGGCAGTGCTGGCAATGTGATGCTCCACTTTCCATTAACATCCGCATATGTCTCGTAAGCATCATGATCAAATGTCACACGAACCTGTGCATTTTCGCCCACACTTCCCCAAATCTTAATTGGCATATCCCTTTGCAAAATAACACCATCTACAAAAATATTTGCTAAAAGTTTTCTTGGCATTTGCTTTCACCCTTTACTAGTACTGACTCAATGGATTTCACCACAAAAAAGAAAGTTCAACTTTGAAGAACCAGCCGAACTTTCTTGAATTTTAATTTCTAATTAGTCTCTTTCAGCCCATGCTTCAGCACGCTCTTCAATAATCGCACGCGCACCTAAGTTTAAGTAAGCACCATACTCTGCTTCCCAAACAGCATCGAAGTTAGCAGGATCAGCAGCGATAACAGTATGCAATAATACATTTCTTGCATCAGATAATACCTCAGCCATCCCCTCTTCAGACGCTCTACCACGAACGCTAGCTGAAGGGAATCTAATCATGTGCTCTAAAGCTACATTACGCGCATGTTCAACTTCATCTGGTGTAATTCCTGGGTAAGAGTAGAATAAGATATCTAAATCAGAAACACCATTTGATAATAAAGCAACATCAAAGTTGAATCCACCAGCAAACATCGCATTGTCTGGCCAAGAATGATCGTCATTTTCAGCTAAGATTGTGATTGTTCCATCTGCATTTGTTTGTCTATGAACACCTTCGAATCCTAATTGAACTGTTAACAATGTATCCGTTCTTGTCATAAAATCTAAATACATTAATGATGCTAAAATATTGTCATTTGTTGCTGGTAAGAAGATAAAGCGGTCAGTTGGATTCGGAAGGAATGATTGAACTACACCTTGGTCATTTAAGAATGGTTGAATTGGAATGAACACAGCATCTTCATTGACATTTTCCTGCATCGATGTCTGGAAAGCTTCACCAGCTCTAAATGGGAAATCCCAGTTTCCTGTGAAAGCTCCGACATTCCCTAAACGAGCTTGGTCATGCCCATCTGAAGTCTCAGCAATGATAAAATCTTGCCAAATCAACTCATCATTAAACCACTGATTGAAAATACGTGCTGCTTCTCTAAACGGATCTTCAAAGTGGAAACGTCTGTCATCATAGCCATACACAAACCAATCTTCCTCGCTAATATCACTTGGAATAAATGACTCCACTAATGTTTGCATATCCCATCCAACATCTTGACCTACTAATAATGGAATAACATTCGTGCTATATAAACCATCTAGCTCATCTGCACGTTCTTGGAAAGCATACAAAGTAGCTTCAAATTCTTCGAATGTCGTTGGTACGGGGATGTCTAATGCCTCTAACCAATCTTGACGAATCCAAGTATTGACACGTCCATGAACCGCATTACGACCAGTAATTGAGAACAATTCACCTGATACTGGGTCTTGGTTATGATAAAGCAATGCATCTAAATCATCATTTAAGAAATCATACAGGTTGTCCAAAAATTGTCTATAACGTACTAAGTATGGTGATAAGTTATGAACACCACCCCAAGCCGCAAACGATTCAATATTTGGTTGGCTGAAAGTAAATGAAACGTCAGGTGCCATATTTGCACCAACTAAGTTAGAAAGATCCCCACCTTCACTCCAACGTCCTACAGATTCCCATTCAATAATAATATTACGTTCTTCTAGCATTCTCTCTGCGATCCATTCAGCCCAATCTGACTCTGTAATAACAGGCATCCGATCGTTATCACGTTGCCACAATAAGACTGAAATTGTAACTGGTTCGATGAAACGTCCATCAGCATCTAATCCGAAATCGTCATCTGTAGCTGTCGTTCCACCATTATCTGCATCTGTTGCACCAACTTCTGTTGTTGCCTCAGTCCCACCATTAGTTCCAGTTTCGCCGCCATCTTCACAAGCAGCTAACACCACTAGTGCTAACACGAAAACAGAAACTAATAACCATAGTTTATTTTTTCTCATCTTCTATTCTCCTCCTGCCTTATCGGCATTTTAAATTTACTCTAAGGCTTACTAGCCGTCATTTTTCCGAAACAGCTTTCAGTAATCTTATAAATTGTATTATAGCACATCTTTGTAAGTTTGTCTAGCATACTTACAAACTTTTTCAAAAAAACCGACATTTCACCTTGCCGGCCTGAAAGCTTTCGAAAAAGCTAGTCCTCTCCACATTAAAATCTGGCTCATAATCACGTCATTATGATTACAAGCCAGACTTAGTCATCATTGGATTAACCTTTCACAGCACCCAATGTAGCACCTTTAACAAAGTATTTTTGAATAAATGGATAAACGCATATGATCGGAACCATCGCAATAACAGTCGCTGCGTTTCGCGTTACATTCCCCCAACCCGGAGGTGCTGTAGATCCCGGGTCTAATGGATCAATGTTAACGATATTTTGAAGAATATTAAAAAGCAACATTTGCGTTGGATGCCACTCTGGTGCTCCGCGCATAAAGAACATGGCATCTAAGAAGCCATTCCAGCGACCGATCGCAACAAACAAACCAATTGTCGCAAAAGACGGTAATGACAACGGAATGAAAATTCGCCACAAAATCGTCATTGGACCAGCTCCATCAATTTCTGCTGACTCTTTTAAACTCTCTGGAATCCCCATAAAGAAGTTACGCATCAATATCACATTAAACACACTTAGCGAACCCGGTAGAATAAGGACCAGTGGGTTATTAAGCAACCTCAAATCTCTAAACAAAACAAATGTTGGAATTAAACCTGCACTAAATAACATTGCAAAAACGATAAAGAATGTGATGACTTTACGTCCCTTTAACGACATATAAGTTAATGGATAAGCGCATAAGGTCGTCATGACTAAATTAATTGCGACAACAATCGCTGTTAAAGCAGTCGTCCAAACCATCGAACGAAGAAATCGCGCATCATTAAAGATCTCCCGGTAAGCATCAAATTGAAATTCTACTGGCCAAAACGAAACATCGCCACGCATCAACGCTGTTGAACTACTTAAAGAAGATGCGACGACATTCAAAACAGGAAGTATACATAATGCGACAAGGATCAACATGATGAAAATAATAAAATAGTCTCCGATTGTATTTTTGTTTTTATAATGTGTCTTACTCATAATTAGAACGCTCCTTTGCTTTAAACAACTTTTACCAGATTCCATTGCCACCTAATTTTTTGATCACAACATTGCCACCTAATATCAAGAAGAGCCCAATTAGATTCTGGATGATCCCAATGGCTGCTCCTAATGAGAATTGATTCCCTTCTAGCGCCCATCTGAAGATGAACATTGGAATAACATCGGCAACTGGGCGAACAAGATTATTCCCCATTGCTTCATATCGAGCTAAATCAGCAGCCATCATTCCACCTAGCGATAAAATCAACAACGTGGCAATAACTGGGCGAATAGCTGGCAAAGTGATATGCCACATCTTTCTAAGCCTTGAAGCACCATCAATATCTGCGGCTTCATAAAGCTCAGGACTAATACTCGTGATGGCTGCCAAATAAATAATCGTATTAAAACCTACAGAACGCCACACGGAAAATGCAACATTCGTGATACTCCAGTTTCTGTGATCGGTTAAAAAATTAACTTCGATCCCTGTCCAATTATAAATAAGACTCGTGATGGCACCACTACTTTGAGAAAACAGCTGTAGTGCCATTGCACCAATAATAACCCAAGAAAGAAAGAAAGGTAAATAACTGATTGTTTGTGTAATTTTTTTAAAACGTACCATCTTCAATTCATTTATTAAAAGAGCAAGGATGATCGGTGCTGGAAAACCAACAACTAAATCCCAAAAACTAAACCGAATTGTGTTCCTAACCGCATTAACAAACTGTGGTGTTTCAAAAGCACGAACAAAATTGTCTAAGCCAACCCAACCGCCATTTGCGATATTATCCCAAACAGAGGTAAGCGGCTGATTGACAGTAAATGCAATTAAAATATTAGGCATCGGCCAATAAGTGAAAATAGCAAAGAAAGTTAACGGTAAAACAAGCATAGCATACAAGCCCCAATGTCGTTTCCAATACCCTATTCTCCTACTTCTTTTGCGAAACCTCAATTCATCTCTATTCAAAACATTTTCCATTTAATAATCAAACCCTTCCTTTAAGTGAGCCTACTCTCGCATCACTTTTACTTATCCTCAGACACCTCTAAAATCATTTGATAATTTGAAATATGATCGCTTTTCATGATGATTATAGCTTACGAATTTAACTTTGTCAAGCGTGAAGACAAAGTTTTGCGAATAATTAAACCAGGGTGTGTATGACCCAAAACCACCCAAAATCGACAATGCTCATTCATTACTAGCTTTTAATCCCCTTCACTTAACTCCTCTATCTGACCATCAAATTCCGCCGAATGCTGACGAAATAGTCTAACAAATGCGAAAGAAGAAAAGTAAACATATAACCCGCCCATCAAAATAAATAACATCGGCAAGAACGTTGAGGCGATAAAAATAGCGAGTAACGTTACCCAATTGCTAATCGTTGTGAAAAAATTTCGATAACCCATAAAAAGCCCATAGCGTAATGCTGTTACTACTGTCACTTCAAAGCGAGAAATGATGCAAAAAGCATTGGTCGTAACTAAGATCACCTGAAAAAGCATGAAATACAAGGCAATTACCACAGGAAGAGCTAAAACACCCATATCAATTTGTCTTAAAATATGAAGATTGACCCAAATCACAACCGCCACAAGCACTAGGAAAAAGAAAGTCACCGTCGCTTTAACAAAGTTCTCTTTGAAGCTTTTCAAAAAATTTTCGAAGATGTAGATATCCTCACCTGAATGCTTCTTTGTACACACATAGTAGAGTGCCGTTGTTGTCGCTCCCATTGTGATGATTGGGATACTGAAAATAGTCCATAGCAAACCAACAAAGACCACATCAGCGATCATCATTCCTAACTTATAAAATTTACCGTCTAAGCTGAAAAATCCACTCATTTCAACACACCTCCTGACCATTTATCAATATTAATAAATTGTTCTACCGTGCGCATCTGGAATGCCAGACTTTCGATAAAAATACGTATTAATCTGATCGCGCCATTCCTTTGCATTAGCAAGCTGTTGTTTCAAGCGTTCTTGCACATTCGTAAAACTCTCCAAATCAATCAATCCCTCAAGTGCATCCCATCTTTTAATAAAATCCTTAACATCGCAGACCCCTTCGAAATGCGTATCATAAATATGCTGTATCACTGTCTTTCCCGATTGCAACACATGCGTATAACAAGCGTAATGGAAAAATAGCAACAGCTCATCAGGGCAAGTCGTAATATTCTCATATCTCATCGCATTTGGTTCGAAATATTGATACGAATAGCCCGTTCCAGTTGCTGTGGTTCTATCAACACCTACACCATGGCAATCAGCAAAATGATAAGTTCCCCACTTTGAATATTCATAACCATCAATATTCACACCATAATGCAAATGTGGTTGCACCATAAAACCAACACTTAATGGCGCTGTATACTTCTCATACGCTGGCCAAGAATCCAATAAAATACTTTTAACAAGCTCTAAAACTTTCGCATCATCACCAAACATTAGCTTAACCCATTCAGTTGCAATTTCCTCAGCAGTTAAACTTGGATTCCAAATCAGACGACCATACCCATACAAGTTTGCTTGTGCCAGCTTATGACCTGTCCAGTTGGCATCATTACCGATATTTGCAACAGCAACAATACCACCATTTTGACGCGAATAAAGCGATCCGTTAGCAATTTTATCAATAGTTGAACCCTTGCCTTGTGCATAAGTATCGAAATTCAAATATTCTTTCCACTGTGGAATCAAAAAGCATACATCTTTTGAGTGTCCTAAATATTCTTGTGTCACTTGGAATTCCAAAATTTGATTTGTCTCTGTCATCCCACCAAGCAGTGGCGATAATGGTTCTCTGACTTGAAAATCAATCGGCCCATTTTTAATTTGCAACACAACATTGTCTAAAAACATGCCATCAAGCGGCATAAAATGATCATATGCTGCGCGTGCACGATCTGTTTTGCGATCACGCCAATCTTGCTGATGATTATAAACGAAACAACGCCAGAAGACGATCCCGCCATAAGGTGCAAGTGCTTCTGCTAACATATTCGCACCATCTGCATGGGTTCTACCGTAAGTAAACGGCCCTGGGCGACCTTCTGAATCTGCCTTCACAACAACCCCGCCAAAATCAGGAATAAAGTCATAAACTTCCGCTAGTTGCTTTTTCCACCAAGTACGAACATCCTCCTCTAACGGATCAGATGTCTCCATGCCTGCTAAAGTAATTGGGCTTGCGTAGTTAATACTTAAGAATAACTTCACACCGTAATCTCTAAAAATACCAGCAATCTCTGCAACCTCAGGCAGCAATTCTTTTGTAATTAATTTACTTTCTAAGGCATGAACATTGACATTGTTAATCGAAACACTGTTAATCCCAATTGAAGCAAGTAAGCGCGCGTAAGCTTTGATTCTACTTTTATCTTTCACAATCGCACAATTTTCAAAGAAGATCGAATTCCCAGCATAACCCCGCTCAACACTTCCCATGAAATCTTTCTCATCCATATTATCCCAATGGTTAAGCATCCGAATACCATTATACGGGTTCTCAACCATTTCAATGCCTACTAATTTGATCGTTTGTGCAAGTAACCTTAACAAATGAAACATCCCATACAAAACACCTTTATCTTTCGCCCCAATAACATACAAAGCCTCATCTGTATCTTTAATCACATAACCTTCATCATTTATTTCAAACGATTCGAAGATCGATTTTTCAACATGAGTTAAATGCTCAAGGCTGCTAAAGATCACCTTTTTCACGCTAGCGAATTCAGTTTTTTGATTAAGTTCTTCATTGATCATTTCAATAATTGGCGTCATCCCTCGCACTTCAAAATCAGGCACTCCAACTTTTGAAGCTAACCAACATAAATCATATGTCATGCTACTCACTTCCTCATTTTTAAGTACAGGTAGTATATCACAACTAGACAAAATTTGTCTAGTATACAAACAAAGTTTTCGTCTATTGTTGATAAATTTAATCACTTCCTGTTATAATAGAGCGAATACAAACATGAAAATTGGAGGTTTCAGACGATGAAAAAACAACGATTCAATGACAATTGGCTTTTTGCAAAATTTGCATTAGGTACGACATTAGCTGATATAAAAGCATCAGATAGTATTTGGAACGAAGTCGATATCCCACACGATTGGCTCATTTATGATACGAATAATCTTTACGAAACAGGCGAGGGCTGGTATCAAAAACAATTCAAAATTGAAAAAATAGCCTCAAATGATTATATCTCGTTTCGATTTGATGGCATCTACCAAGATTCAACGATTTATATTAATGGCACGCAAGCTTTCTGTTGGAAAAATGGCTACACCACTTTCGAATTCGATGCAACCCCCTATCTAGTTGTAGGTTCAAATGAAATCATCGTTCGTGTCGTCTATGAATCTCCTAACTCAAGATGGTATAGCGGTGCAGGGATTTATCGGAATGTTTGGCTCAAAACAGGCTTACAAGATCGTTTTATTTCCGACGGGATTTATATGACGCCAGTTAAAGAATCGGATTCTATGTGGCGTGTCGAAATTGATTCAGAGTTAAACTTACGTTCAGAAACAAACTCCTATCTAGTGAACCATGCCCTTTTGGATATGAATGGCAATCTAATGACGGAGCGTTCTGATCAAGTAATGCCAAGTGATTCGAAACATTCAAAAAATTTACTAATAGCATCACCAGCCTTATGGGATATCGGGCAAGGAAATTTGTATGCGATCAAATCCACATTGTTTAAAGATGGTGAAGTTGTAGATGTTGTTATAAATCGGTTTGGCTTTCGGGAGGTTGAAATGAGTCCAGATGGGGGATTTGTGATCAATGATCGACGAACTAAACTATTTGGGGTTTGTCAGCATCACGATTTGGGTGCGTTAGGTGCAGCTTTTAACAAAGAGGCCTTACGACGCCAATTCCAACTGCTACTAGATATGGGAATGAATGCGATCAGAACAGCGCATAATGCCCCAGCTGTGGAGTTTATGGAACTAGCTGACGAGATGGGGATTATTGTTTGTTCAGAGATTTTGGATATGTGGAAAAATCCGAAAACGACTTATGATTATGCGCGGTTTTTTGATGAGTGGATCGAGCGCGATATGGCTGCTTGGATTCGTCGTGATCGAAATTGTCCGAGTGTTGTGATGTGGTGTATTGGGAATGAAATTTCTGACACGCATATTGATGAGCGTGGTTTAGAAACGACGAAGTGGCTTGCTGAACAAGTTTTGGTTCATGATCCGAAAGCACATGCGCTTGCTACGATTGGATCGAATTTTATGCCGTGGGAAAATGCGCGAAAATGTGCTGATGTTGTGAAACTAGCTGGTTATAATTATGCTGATAAGTACTATGAAGAACACCATGCGATGTATCCAGATTGGATGATTTATGGTAGCGAGACAGCTTCTACTGTTCAAAGTCGGGGCGTTTACCGATTCCCATTAGCGCAATCGATTTTGGCTGATGATGATGAGCAGTGTTCATCGCTTGGAAATTGTTCAACGAGCTGGGGTGCTCGAAGTACAGAAGCTTGTATTATTGCCGATCGCGATGCAGCGTTCTCGCTTGGACAGTTTATTTGGACAGGAACTGATTATATTGGTGAGCCAACACCTTACCACACCAAGAATTCTTATTTGGGACAAATCGATACAGCAGGCTTTTTCAAAGATGCAGCTTATATTTGGCAAGCAGCATGGACCGATTACAAAGAAAAACCGATGGTACACATCTTCCCTTACTGGGATTTTTCAGAGGGGCAGTTGATTGATATTCGGGTAACTTCAAATGCACCAAAAGTTGAGTTGTTCTTTAATGAAGTATCGCTTGGTACCTTTGAGATTGATCATTCCAAAGGGAGAAAACTGATCGGTGATTGGCAGCTACCTTATCAAGTAGGCGAATTGAAAGCGATCGCTTATGACGAGAATGGGGAAATAATCGCTGAGGATGTTGTAACGTCTTTTAAAGATGCTACAGCTGTGACACTGAAGCCAAATAAGACCGAAATGGTTGCAAATGGTGAGGATTTGATCTTTGTCGAGATTGGTACTGTTGATGAGAATGGGGTGCATGTTGCAAATGCGAACAACCGAATTGAAGTTAGTGTCTCTGGTGCTGGGCGTCTGATTGGACTCGATAACGGCGACAGTACAGATTATGACTCATATAAAGGCACGAGCAGAAGATTGTTTTCTGGGAAATTATTAGCGATCATTGCGGCAAATCACGAACCAGGTGAGATTGTCCTGATGGCTACTTCAATTGGCTTAGCAGCTGCAACACAGACATTTACTGTTACGCAAGGAGAGATTCCAGCCGGAACAAGTGTCGCTTTAGTTGCAAATACGCCATCTGTTCAAAATGATGAAATTCCGATCAGAAAAATTGAATTAATCTCAACAGGAAGTCATGTTCTCAATGAGGATCTGCGAGAGATTGTTGTGGAAGCAAGAATTCATCCAACTAACGCGACGTATCATGATTTGAGTTGGCGCGTAACGAATGCAGCTGGGATTGATTCGACCATTGCTAGTTTAGAAGTGCTTGATCAGCAGCGTGTGAAAGTGACCGCGCTTGGAGATGGGCAGTTTTACTTGCGATGTATGACGACAAATGGTGCCGATCAGCCCCGGTTGATTTCGCAACTTGATTTTAGCGCAACAGGACTTGGTGAGGCTTATTTAAATCCGTATGACTTTATTTCAGGCGGGTTGTACACAAGAAGTAATATTGAACTAACAAACGGAAATGATCGAGGTGTCGCGACTGATCGCGAATTAGAAAGTCATGTCGGCTTTGAAAATGTTGATTTTGGGAGCATCGGTTCTGACACGATCACCTTACCGCTATTTTCATTAACCCCACAAGCATTCCCAATTGAAATATGGGCGGGCATGCCAAGCGATCCATCAAGTGAAAAAATCTGTGAAGTCATCTACGACTTAGGCACAAAATGGAATACTTATCAAGAAAAGACCTACCAACTCCCGAGAAAGTTAACTGGGCTAACAACCATCTGCTTCGTATTTAAGCAAAAAGTTCACATGAAAGGTCTCTCATTTGCAAAACCGATTAAAGCTTACGAGCAATTATTCGCAACAGATTATAACTTCATCTCTGGCGATTCATTTACAGTGACAAAACATGCAGTCGAAGGTATCGGAAACAACGTGACACTTATCTTTGATGAAATGGACTTTGCTTCACGCGGGATCAGTAAAATTCAAATCTGTGGGTCGACACCTTTAGCGACAAATACGATTCAAATGAGATTTAGCGACGGTGAAAATGAATCAATTCAAGTTGTCGAATTTGAGCAATCAGATGACTACACCGTTCAAGAATTCGAATTAGAAAGCGTTAGTGCTAATCAGCAAGTGAGCTTTATCTTTTTACCAGGCTGCCAGTTTAATTTCAAATGGTTCAAATTCGCTTAACATTTTTCGATTCGACAACATAAAAAGCTGCAAGTAGCCGAACTCACAACCTGAGTCAGGACACTTTGCAGCTTTATTTTTAGTGATGGTATGAAATTGGGTTGATGGAACATCCCCTTATACAATTATTTTTGGAATTTAGGTTCTGCAAAAGCAGGTTCTGAATTTCAAAAATAATTCCAGCAATCGGTAGCATTCCCAAGGGACTTGGGGTTGCGCTCAGATTGAGCGCTCTAACTTAGTGGTGTACAACCTTGATTCAAAAAGGTATTCCACGATTTTATCACCCAAATGTGCCATCACGTTATTTTTAACTTGCATTATCTCTGCTATTAGTTACTTTCCAAACGCTCTAGCGCCTCTTTGACGTTCTTAAACAAATCCTTGAATTCCTCAAACGCCGATTTCGCTTCTTCTGCGAGTTCTTGAGCCTCCTCTAGCATATCACTAGCTTCCTCAAACATATCGCGAGTTCCTTCAAAGGCTTCTCTTGCTTCTTCAAGCAGATCACTCACTTCTTCAACTTCATCCGATTCATCATCCAAATCATCAATCCGATCCTCTAGCTCATCTAGCAAACCTTCCATTTTTTCAATATCTTTCGTATCAACCATCTTAAGCACCTACTTTATTTTTATTAGGAACTAGCTCTTAGTTCCTTAACTAGCTTTTAGTTCCCTGTCCATAATATGCATCAGGACCATGCTTTCGCATGAAATGTTTGTTTAACAAATAATCCGGCATTGCCGCTTGATTTTCTGCTTGTGTGTACCTTGCCATCATCGCAACCTCTTCCAGAACAACAGCATGATGTACAGCATTTTTCGCATCTGTTCCCCAGTTGAATGGTCCATGATTTCTAACCAGCACACCCGGTATGTAGTCTGGATTTAACCCTTTGAAAGCTTCCACAATGACCCTCCCCGTCTCAAGTTCATAGTCACCTTCAACTTCTGCTCTGGTCATCGCTCTCGTACAAGGGATTGTCCCACCGAAATAATCAGCATGCGTCGTTCCTTGCGGAATAATCGGCTTCCCAATTTGCGAACTAATCGTTGCCCAACGCGAATGGGTATGCACCACACCGCCAATATTTTTGAAGTTTCGATAAAGTTCAAGATGAGTTGCGGTATCTGATGATGGTTTTAAATTTCCACAGACCACATTCCCTTCTAAATCTACAACAACCATGTCAGCAACTGTCATATCATCATATTCCACACCTGATGGCTTGATAACCACCAAGCCTTTTTCACGATCGATCCCGGAAACATTCCCCCATGTAAAGGTCACGAGCTTGTATCTAGGAAGCAAGCGATTCGCTTCAAATACTTCTTGTTTTAATTGTTCTAACATCCGCTGCCTCCTTCCTTACCTCTTAGCACAAATCATACTTCACTCTCAAACACAAGATAATAAGTTTTCACCACACCTTTATAGTCAAACCTCACAATCGCCTTATCTGTTATAACATCTGGCAACTTCACTTCTACTTTCACGCTAGCATCGCTTGCAGAAGCTGTCACAGCAGGAATTTCTACTGTAAATAATGAAACGGTTGCTTCATAACAGTCATAGCCACAAATTCCATTTTCATTGGTCGATCTGATTGGAATCGTTGGCAATTCGACCCCTTGCCCATTTACTTCAATGCTTACAGCGGGTACAACTGGCTTGGAAATTTCTTGCAAATCTGAACTGAATCCTAGCCCAATCAAATCGCAAAGTGCTTCATCTGCTCCCTCAAGTACAAGATAAATCGCATGCTTCTCATCCAGATAATCAACAACATCAGCGACATCAACTGTAAATTTAGTCATTTCTTGTGACGAATGAGCGGGCACACTTACTTCACCGATTTTGTTCCCCTTCCACGTCGCATTATCCCATGGTCCATCAAGCCAAATATTAACTTTGAATGCTTCAGCTGTTTGAGGTGTTAAAAAGAGATTAAACTTTGTATGATTCCCAGGTTTTGTTCCCGCAAAAGGAGCCAAACCTTTTTTGTGTGCTTCGAGACCACCAAATCCAAAGTACTTAAAACCAATCACATCCCCGTTTTTCGCATCTACAATTGGCATATGATCATCCCAAATATCCCAAGCATCAGCTTGAATACTAGCATCTGACAAAAAGCAAGCGATCCCAGCTGAATAATAGCGATAAGGATTGAGGCCATAAATATTAAACCCTTCCGAAGTCACCTCAGCACCTGTGTATTCAAACGCATTCGCTTTCGCTGTCCAAATATGGTTATCTGCACCAGAATCCCAGCCTCTAATAACAACACTGCCACCCTCTGCGACAGATAATTCATCCCACTCAACATAAATTGGTGCAACCATTGCCTGACGCGCATAACCAAACCCTCTTGGTGGACGATGATAAAAAGTATACCATTGATCATTAATCAATTCAATACTTCCATGCGTATTATGTTCAGAATAATAACCTTGAAGATTCGTTCCATCTTGATCTAAGTCAACACCACGCGAATCAACCAAAACACCGCCACTTTTCCACGGACCAAAAAGTGTATCGCCATAAGCATATCGTAAGGCTGAATTTGTGCTACTTAAACCATACTCTGGTCCTGAGTAACCACTATATACCCAGACATATTTATTGCCAATTTTACGAATTGAAGCAGCTTCAAAGAAATTGAATCTCTCAAGACTTTCTCCAGGATATACGTGTGGGTAACTTGTCCCTTCAGGGTCATGAATGTTCCCATAACTCGAACTAGCTGGAATAAAATGATGAATAACTTCCGTTCCAGGCCTTAGCGAGTACATGGTAGTCTGATCCAGCTCAGCTGCATGCGATTTCTGGAATCCCCAATACCCATACGCTCGAAAGCCAATCTCAAAATCAGGATCATCTTCGTCGGTCACATATTCAATAAAAATAGCTGGATCAAATCCCAAAATACTTCCTGGCACAGTACGTCTACCATCCTCAGTCAAATTAATCGGTGTGAATGGCCCGACCGGACTAGGTCCTTTACAAACCATTGCTTCGCGATCCTCACCCCGACTATGCGGATATAAATAATAGTCTTTCGTCCCATCTTTGCGCTTAACCTCTACTAGATCAGGCGCATACATGACATCCCATTGATCATCTATCTTGTAAGTAAAAATCGACCCTTCATCACGCCAGTCATTCAAATTCTCAACTGGTGCGCTCCAAGCGCGAACATCTGGTCCACAATAACTACCAAATCTCACATCATGGGAGCCAATAATATAAGCACGGTATTTCCCGGGCTGATCTGGGTCTTCAAAAACGCGAGGCTCTCCATCAGGTAGATGCTCCCAAAGGGGTAAGTATGGGTTAGCAAAATTTTCAGCGATAATCTTTCTCATGTGAATTTTCTCCTTTACTTCAACTTCCAAGCTAAATCAGCTAAGAATAAATTTTGCTTTAGGTTGTCGATCGTTGTGTCTTTATTGATATGAATAAATTCAATGTCCATCATTTCAGCCCAATCTCTCATATGAGTAGCTGTTAAGTCAAAGCTCAAGACACTATGATGGGCAGCGCCTGATAAAATCCAAGCCTCAGCTGAGATTTCTAAGTTTGGCATTGGCTTCCACATCGCTCGTGCGACTGGTAATTTTGGCATTTCAAATGGTTCAACACATTCGATATCATTGACGATTAGTCGCAAACGGCCACCCATATCCACTAACGAAGCTACAATGGCAGGTCCTGTTTTAGCGGCAAAGACAAGGCGCGCGGGATCAGCTTTGCCGCCAATTCCTAGCGGATGAACTTCGATGCGTGGCTTATCTTGGGCGATAGTCGGGCAAATTTCAAGCATATGTGCTCCAAGAATTAATTCGTTACCTTCTGTCAGATCGTAGGTGTAGTCTTCCATAAAACTTGTCCCCTTAGAAAGACCCGCTGCCATTTGCTTCATAATATGCGTCAATCCTGCTGTCTTCCAATCCCCTTCACCAGCATAGCCGTAGCCGTTCGCCATTAAATCTTGGCTAGCAAGTCCTGATAACTGCTCAAGTCCATGTAAATCTTCAAACGTATTCGTAAACGCCCCTGCTTTTTCCGCTTTTAAGATTTTTTGAATCCCTAACTGCTGATGTGCTTGATGATAAATTTGTTCAAGACGATCAGTTGCAAAATCATACTTTGCTTGATACTCAGCAACTTTTTCCTCAACAGCAGCATCAAAATCATCTAAACCTTTCATCGCTACCACCAAATCGCCAACTGGATGCGTATTAATCGACCACCCTAATTTAATTTCCGCTTCAACTTTGTCACCCTCTGTTACAGCAACTTGGCGCATATTATCACCAAAGCGAACAATATTTAAGTTTCGACTTACTGACGCTCCAATCGCACTACGCATCCAGCCACCTATTTTTTCTCGAACAGATTTATTCTCCCAGTAGCCAACGACTACCTTGCGATTTTTCCGCAAACGCGAACCAATAAAGCCATGCTCACGATCCCCATGTGCTGCTTGGTTGAGATTCATAAAATCCATATCAATATCAGCTACTGGGATTGTTCTGTTGAATTGTGTATGCAAATGAAGCCATGGTTTGTTTAATAAATTCAAGCCCGAAATCCACATTTTTGATGGCGAAAATGTATGACACCACGTAATAACACCTGCACAGTTTGGATCGAAATTTGCCGCTTCCATGACTTCTTTAATTTCAGTTGGTGTTGTGACCATTTTTTTAAAGATTAGTGTTGCTGGAATCGCCTCATCTTCTGCAATGCCTGCTACCATGACTTTTGAATTTGCTTCTACTTGCTGCAATGTTTCATCTCCGTAAAGATGTTGGCTTCCTGTGATAAACCAGAATTCATATTGCTTTAATGTTTTCATTGTTTGACACGCCCTTTTCATTTATATTTTGCACCTTGTCACACCATTGGTTATTTTCACTCATCTTGCAACAAAAGTATAGCACATCCACCCATCTTTGTCTATCATGCAAACAAAGATTTGCCCTTTCTCCACAAAGAAAAAAGTCTCTAAAGCTTTGGTTCACTTTAGAAACTCCAACGATTTCAATAATTTTTAAAAGCCAAGAAATTGAACACTATTTAAATGTGCACCGCCAAGCAAGGTAGCTTCTCGATCCAATGTAGAAGCTCTAATGATGGTTTTCCCTTTACCTTTATAGAGAAGCCGATCTTCTATTTGCTCAATAATGCCATCAATTTGATTCGTAAATCGACTGTTAATAATGATGACCTCGGGATTAAATGTCGTAATTAAATTGTTGACAGCAATTGTCATATACTGAACAAATTGGTCCATCATTCTTTTCGCTTCAAGATGATCAGCAAGGTAATCTTTTTTAAACTTGGTAAAACTGATACTTTCGAGATGTAGAGATGCTTTGTACCCTTGAAGAATGTGATATTCAGATGCATACAATTCTAAACAACCTTGATTTCCACACGGACATTGAAGCCCATCAATGACTGTAATCAAATGACCAATTTCACCCGAATGTCCATCTGCACCAGTATATAATGTTCCATTTGAAATAATCCCAGCTCCAACACCATGCTTAACACTCAGACTCACTAGATTAGAAGCAGAGGTCGTATGTTTTTGTTCACCTAAAGCAGCTAAATTTGCTTCATTTTCTAACAGGACAGGTATTTTAAAAATAGCTTCCAACTCGCTTTTTAAATCCAATTGATCAAACGAATAAAAAGGCGAGAAAATCACTTGATTTTCATTTACAATGCCATGAATACCAATACAAATGCCAACGATCCCATAAGTAGAAATTCGCAGTTTACTTAAATATATTTCAATGTCATTTTTTAACGTATTCAAAACATTTTCAGCAGAAAAGTCATTGATGCTCAGATAGTTATCGGTAACAAAATCGCCATTTAGATAAGTCAAAACTGAAGTAATATAACTCGGGCCAACATCAAATGAAAGCGAGAATCCTGCTTTTTTATTAAATGTCAGCATCGTCGGTTTTCGACCACCATTACTTTCAGCAACACCTACCTCAATAATTAAATCTCTACTTAGTAAATCAGCAACAATTGAAGAAACTGATGTTTTGTTCAAATTCAATAATCTCGCAATATCTGCACGCGAAACAGATTCTTTATCAATAATTGTTTTCAAAACTAATTTTTCATTCATCTCACGAATGGCATATTTATCAGCAATGTTCATGATTTTAAACCTCCAGGGTGGGATTGGATTTCAAAAAGAATGCGACTTAACCCAGATCAATCGCTTTTGGATCAATCTGATCTAAGACTACAGATAGTCGCCAGATTGACCAAGTTATTATAACACAATACAGTTGCTATTATAGCATATTTTTTCATAAAAAAAGCGTTCATCATATTTGCAACACCTACAGATTGCAATGAAAACGCCTCTCTTTTTGAGAAAATATGATTTAGTGCTGATTTTTACAAAGGATTTTTGTCTTTTTCGCGTAAATATTATTAAGGGGGAATCTCTCGTTTCATGTGAAATATGAGGTGCTGTAGAAAATAATGCTGTACAAAAGGAGCCATAATAATGTATAATACTAGCAAGACAAAAACACAACAAGTGATTCTTCCAACGAATGATTTAAACTTTAAACGCGTATTTGCTTCTCCAGAGCATATCGAAATTAGCAAAGGATTTCTTCAAGATTTAGCAGCTTACGATCCACTTGGATTTCTTGAAATCACCCATGTTCGGATCGAAACGCCATATAATTTTCAAGAAGTTAATCGACTTAGTGCTGAACATGACCGTGATATGATGCTCACTGAGGTTGATTATGCTTGCTACGATGAAAGTGGTATAAGATTTATGCTTGAAATGCAAAAGAAAGATCAGTCATATCTTGAAGAGCGAGTAGCCTATAATGTGGGGCAAAAATATGCACAACTTTATGCGAATGATCCAGATTCGAAAGCACCTAAATATGTTAGTTTGAAACCCGTTATTGCTGTCATCATTTTAGAAGCAAATCATTTTGATGATGAGATCGCGGTTCGATTTTTACGTCCGTATGATAGTCGGTTTAACGTGTACAAAAAGAATTTGAATTTAGGTCTTGAAATCTATGTTGAATTAAACAAAGACACGTCGCAATTGCCAACAAATTTACAGTTATGGATTGAGTATTTTAAGACTGGGAAAGTCTGTGAAGAAGCACCGTGTTACTTACAGGAGGCAGCAAAGATGGTTGAGATGATTTCATTTACAAAAGAAGAACGAGAGCTGGCTGAACGGATCGAACGCGCACAACAAACGCGTTTGCTTGAGGACTATACAGTCAAACTTAAGCATGAAGAAGCTATGGCAAAGGTTGAAGCTGAAATGGTTAAAGTAAAGTCTGAAATAGAAAGCATGGAAGCCGAGAAGCTAAGAATGAAAGCCGAAAATTGGAGTGAGAAGTTAGAAATAGCGAGAAGTCTTTTAAAAGCAGATATGCCAGCAATTGATGTCGCAAAGCATGTCAATTTGCCTATTGAAGATGTTAATGCATTGCTGGTTTAGTTTGGTTGCGTTATCAATACGAAACTTTATTTCCATCAAAAAACAACTGCCAAACCAGAATAAGAAAATACGCTTTCTACCCATTTCAAATCAAACACTTTGTCATCACACTAGACAGCACGCCCTAAATGTGATATATTTTTAACTGTTACTGATTCTACTTTGAAAGGAAGATAACTGATGGATTTGAATACAACAGCAACCCAAATCAGAAAGTCAATTGTCGAAATGATCTACCACTCAAAATCTGGGCATCCAGGTGGCTCATTATCTGCAGTTGATATTTTAAACTACTTATACTACAACGAAATGAATGTGGATTCTAGCAATCCAAAAGATCCAAATCGCGATCGTTTCGTTTTGTCAAAAGGACATGCAGCACCCGTTTTATATGCAACATTAGCAGAGCGTGGATTTTTTGACAAAGCATTACTCCCAACATTACGTAAATTAGATTCTCCTCTACAAGGACATCCCGATAGTAAAAAAGTTCCTGGTGTCGATATTTCTACTGGTTCTTTAGGCCAAGGTGTTTCAAATGCGGTAGGACTTGCACTAGGGGCTAAAATAGATGGTTCGCCAGCACGTATTTATACCATTCTTGGCGATGGTGAATTGCAAGAAGGACTAGTCTGGGAAGCTGCTATGGCTGCCGCTCATTATAAACTAGATAACTTGGTTGTGATTGTTGACAACAACGGTTTGCAAATTGATGGGAAAAATGAAGATGTCATCAATTTAGGCTCAGTTGCTGACAAATTCAGAGCATTTGATTTTAATGTGATTGAAATTGATGGGCATGATTATGAGCAAATTGCCAAGGCCTTTGATAACGCTCGTGCAACTAAAGATGTGCCAACAGCGATCATCGCGAAAACTGTTAAAGGGCGTGGTGTTTCATTTATGGAAGATCAAGCTGGATGGCATGGGATTGCACCAAATGCTGATGAATTAGCAATTGCACTTAAAGAATTATCGGAGGTGGCAAAATAATGGGACTAGCAACTCGTGAAGCATATGGTAAAGCTCTACTTCAACTAGGAGCTGATAATAACAATGTGGTCGTGCTTGATGCGGACCTTTCGAAATCGACTAAAACTGCTGATTTCGCTGACGCTTATAGCGATCGTTTCATCAATGTCGGAATCGCTGAGCAAAACTTGATGGGGATTGCAGCTGGACTTGCAAGCTATGGAAAAATTCCATTTGCCTCAACCTTTGCCGTATTTGCAACAGGTCGCGCATTTGAAATCATTCGTAACTCTATTTGTTATCCAAACTTAAATGTCAAAATAGCTGCCACTCACGCTGGTATTTCTGTCGGTGAAGATGGTGGTTCTCATCAATCAATCGAAGATATTGCCTTGATGAATGTGTTACCGAACATGTCTGTGATCGTACCTGCTGATGCACGCGAAACTGAGGAAGTGATCAAATATGCAGCTGCTCATGATGGTCCTGTTTATATTCGTTTAGGACGTCTTGCTGCTGAGGACATTTTCGATGAGTCATATACTTATGAATACGGAAAAGGTGTCGAGCTTACTGACGGCAAAGATGTTGCGATTATTGCAACAGGTTTAATGACAGCGGAAGCAAAAAAAGCAGCTGAGATTCTGAAAGCTGATGGCATCAATGCGCGTCTGATTCATATTCCGACGATCAAGCCAATTGACCGCGATATCATTGAAAAAGCGGCAAAAGAAACGAAATTTATCGTCACTTGTGAAGAACACTCTATCATTGGTGGACTAGGAGCAGTTGTATCAGGGGTAACAGCTGAAGTACATCCAACCAAAGTAGTGAAGATTGGTATTAATGATGTGTTTGGCGAATCAGGAACACCTGCTGAATTATTAGAAAAGTATGGTATGACAGCAGCAAATGTTGTTAACACAGTAAAGGCAAATTTGTAGTTTTCCTAGGAAAATATTTAATTCGTCACAAAAAAAGAATTACGCGCATCAGGTGATAGACAAGCGTAATTCTTTTTGATTTCTTTAGATTGTCACAACATCATTTTTCGCAACAGATTCATAAGCCATTTCGACTAGCAAAACTGTAAATCTTCCAGCTTCTCCTGGAACAGGTGATGGTAAGTCTTGCTCGATTGCTTCCTTAAATGCCTTAACCATACCCATATCCATACTTTGCTCATAAGCATGGAACTTCAATTGATCCTCTGTGTAAGTAATTCCTTTACGCCCAAATCCATCTGCATGAATAAATCCTTTATCTGTTAGCAAAGCTAGGGAAGCATCTCCCCAGACTGGGTAACTAGCTGGTCGATTCCAAGATGTATCAAGACTCATGAAGACACCATTTGTAAAGCGAACATGCAGCAAGCCATTATCTTCTACTTCGCAATCAGGATTTCTATGTGCAGAAATCGCGTGAACACTTTCAATTTCTGGTTCAAACATCCAGTTAACCAAATCAGCCATATGAATCGTGTGGTCAATAAGCGCACCACCTCCAGATAACTCTGGTTGTGTAAACCAGCCACCTGGATTTTTCCCATGATTGGTTGTATTAATACCAACTAAATTGCCGATATTTCCTTTTTCAACTTGCTCTTTTAACGTTTGCATCGTTTTAGCATAGCGAACTGGGTGAGCAACCATTAATTTTACATTTGCTTCCGCACATGCTTGAATCATTTCATCCGCCTCAGCAACCGTTAAAGCCATTGGCTTTTCGACAATGACATGCTTTCCGCTTTTCGCAGCAGCAAGCGTTTGTTTATGATGTCGTGCATTTTCGGAACAAATTAAAACCGTATCAAAGTCTAACTCCAAAAAGGCATCAAGATCTGTAAACGCCGAAAGTTGATACTCATTACAAAAATCTTTTAAACGCATCGCTTCTTCATCGTAAGCACCACTGATTTCTACACCTAATTCTCTAAAGCAATGGATATAACTAACTACGTGCATATGTGCAATTCCTATAACACCAACTTTCATTATTGGTCACCTCCAAGAAGTACTTTCTGGTTTTCTAAAATACTCGTCTGTACTTTGTTAAAAAACTGTTGTGCCGCTTCATTTGGCTCGGAAAAATCAAACTTTATCTGCTTGTCTACCATATCCGAATAAAAAGCAACCTCTGATGTTGTATCAAGTTGATACATTCCCTTTGATCCAACAATTTCAACCTGTTTAATCGGCGCTTTTTGTTTCACAGCAAAATCGAAGACAAAATTGACAATCACCTCTGTTGAACTTTTACCAGTAATTAAGATTTTTTCTGTCGCTGGATCAGCTGAAGCGTAAAGATAATCTAAATCTTGCTCCTGATTCACAGCTTTAAAGCACTCATAAGCTTGGAAAATTGCTGTCGGAATCTTCTTTTTTTCTAAATCTCCAATCGAAAGGAAATATCTGAAAAATTGAACTTCCCCTAACTCTTTACTTTTAACAACCTCAACCATTGAAACATCTTCTTCTCTCATGTTGTTACCTCCATTATGTAATTATAGATATCTTTTATCTATTTTTGGAAAATCATTGTAATCTTTTAATCTATCAACATTATATCACATAGTT